>VOFE01002403.1_pt1 | contig 33156 bp, 48 predicted proteins | sample 5384071 | NCBI WGS metagenome assembly VOFE01 (sample SAMN12384724, study PRJNA508395) | human gut metagenome | isolation source: healthy gut D | host: Homo sapiens
TGGCGCGGGCAGAATCCGCCACCCTCTCCCGGTCTGGCCTCAGCGGACAGGCTCCGCTGGGACGATAGATAATACAGCGTTTTCGTTCCATTGATTTTTCTCAAAGAAGAGCATTTCAGACGAAAACAACCGGTAAATTGCGGCAGGTTTGGTAATTAATGCGCGTGTTTTGCAGTGTTTGTGAAAAAAAGCCATCCATGGGGTCGCGGGAGGGTATTGACCGAGGACCGCATCCCGTTTCATTGGTTGCCGTCATCCGCCAGGCCGGGAACGGCCTGTCCGTAATCCTCCTTCCACGGAGATGAGCTCTCCAGGGCAGGAATACCGGATTTCATCCCCCTCTTCCCCTCCGGCAATCCCTCGGCAGTTCCCGGTAAACCGGCCGCCCGCCCTTTTGAGCACGCCGGCCGCAAAACCCAGGCATGGCCCCTGGGTGGCCAGCGCTTTCTGCACGGGCGGACCGCCTCATTTGGCCGCGGACGGGGCTTTTTGTCCATGAACAGGAGCTGATAGACTCCCGGCCCGCAGGGTGTCCAGAACGACAGGATGGCAGCGGCGGGAGGCTGACTGGAACAGCTGCCCAGAACGTAATCTCATCTGACGTTCCAGCACACCATAAAACAGCCGTGACGCAAAGGCCTGATCCTGGCGGGATCTCCCCCGCGACAGCAGGCCGTCCAGCACCATGTTGGAATACCCATTTTCCCGCCGGAGCCTCTGCAGGCACGGACGACCGCGGTGCGCGTCGACGCCGGCATCAGCGGCCCTGGCCGGCCACGGCCACCCATGGAATATCCCTAAGCCGTATCAGGCTCATCAGGGAAACGAAGAGCGCCGCCACATAGGTCATCGCTGCGGCAGACAAGACATGCTTTTGCCCCCTCCAGCTCCTCGGAGGTCAGAAGCCCTCCGTCCCCAGCGCTTTGAGCGCGCGGGAGCTCGCATTGAACTCGACCGGCAGGGTCAGGAGCTGAAACACCACCGACAGGCCGAAAAGGCCACACCGGCGATGGCAAGCCATTCGAACGCCGTCCAGGCCAATGAGGATCATATACGGCGAAACCGTCGTGGCAAACTGGGTCGCCGGCAGAATCGCGCTTCGGATTTTGATCGGCCCGTACCCGTTCTCATACTGCAGGGCGTGGCCGGTCCGTGCCACGCCGATCGCGGCGATGGAGCGCACGCCATACACCGTTTCGGACAGGCGGATTGACGCCGCGCGGGGACGTAGGCACCTCATCGATATTTGGGCCTGCGCCGAGCGGCACCCGGATCTCCGTTCTGCCGCTGAATATTCATCGACCCTCCGCCCCGGAAACTGCTCCCCGAACAGGTGCCCGATGTTCCAGCACCGTTTAAAAATGGGACTGGACTTTGATCGCGGCGAATAACGCCACTGGCGCAGAGTTCGGCACCACCAGGATCAGGTTGGAAAATCCATCCAGTTCATCTCATCCGTCCTTTCGCCGCCGTCCGCGAACCGCCATCAGAGGACGTCCCCGTTTTCAGGGATGCCCGCTGCAAAGGCGGTGCCATCCATGGGTTTTCCCTCCGGCACCATTTGCAGCAGCTGGACGCCGTGTTCTCCCCACAGGCCACCGTCAGGGGCTTTCAGCCAGCACCGTGCCCCGGCTTCCGCTGAGGCACCGCACGGCACTCCGGCACGGTTGACCTTTTGCCGCCCCGGACCACCGTAGTGGCGGACGGGCCAGGGTTCAGGCCTCGCACCTGAGTTGTGGATGTGGGCGGCCGGCTTCCTCCAGTCCAGGGGAACTCGGCTTCTTGTTCAGCATGGGGAGCATAGCGTTTGCCTTCCGCGGGCTGCGGCACGGCTTCAGCGTCCCGGCAGCCATGGCCGGCAGGGTGCGGGAGAGCAGGGCCCCCTCATCCGCCAGCGCGTCATACAGCTCGCCGCTGGTCTCATATCGGGCGGAATGGCCAAGGCGGCTGGAGAGCAGCATGTCCCCGGTATCCAGCCCCGCGTCCATCCTCATGGTGGTCACACCGGTCTCGGTCTCCCCATTGAGCACCGCCCATTGGATCGGGGCCGCCCCCGGTATCGCGGCAGCAGCGACCCGTGCACATTGATGCAGCCTTCGGGCGGAAGGGACAGGATCGCCGGCGGCAGGATTTTTCCATAGGCCACCACGACGATCAGCTCCGGCCGGGCAGCGGCGATCCTCTCCGCCGCCTCCCGTTTTTCAATGTCGCGGGCTGAAAGACGGGGATCCGCGCTTGTCAAGGCCAATTCCTTGACAGGAGGAGCCGTCAACCGATGTCCCCGCCCTTTGGGTTTATCCGCCTGGGTGACCACCAGGGACACGCGGTGTCCATCCTCCAGCAGAGCGCGCAGGCAAGGAACGGCGAAATCCGGCGTCCCCATGAACACGATATTCATCCGGTTTTCTCTCCTGTTCAGTATTCGTCCGGGCCGAGCATCCGTATCACGTGCTGCTTGAAAACGATCCCGTCCAGATGGTCGTTCTCATGGCAGATGCAGCGGGCCACCAAATCCTCCCTGTAAGGGTAAACCACTTTCCATGACGGTCCTGGGCTTTGAGCTTGGCTTTTTGCGGCCGGCGGACGATGCCGTATTCCCCGGGAAAAGACAGGCAGCCTTCGGGTCCTTCCTGCATCCCTTTGGTGCTGACGATTTCCGGATTGACCGCTTCGATGATGCCGTCGCCGAAATCCATGATGAACACCCGGCGGAGAACCCCTACCTGCGGCGCTGCCAAGCCGACCCCGTCGGTGTGATGCAGCGTTTCCCCCAAATCGTCGAGGAGCTGTGCGAGTTTCTCGTCGAATTCCGTCACCGGACGGCAGATTTTTCGGAGAGCCGGGTCTCCATCCTTGAGAATATTGCGCAGTGCCATGAAGCAAACCTCCCTAAAAGGTTGATGGATATGAGATATTCCATGTATACGCGGCAGGCGTTACAGCATGCCTGCCGGGTTGATGTCTGCAAACAGGGTGACGGCTTTGTTCTCCGGAGCCTGCTGGAACCGGCAGAGCAAATCCCCACCATTTTCCTCATATGGATAGTATTGACCGTTTTTCATCAAAATCTTATATCGGAATTTGCCCGCAGCCTTGGAAACGGAGGCCGGGGTCGGATCCAGCGCGATTACGGGCAGGGCGGGATAGTCCTTTGTCACGGTTTCCCTCAGCAGGTCCAGAAAACGCACCGCCGCGCTGCGGACAAGCTCTTCTTTCTGCCCGACAAAACCAAACAGGCATAAATCGGCAAAGGGCGGGTATTTCATCATCTTTCTGGCGCCGATTTCCATCTCGTAGAAGCCGATATAATCCTGCTTGGCCGCCAGATGGATCACGTGATTTTCCGGCGTATACGTCTGGATGACGGCCCGCCGGGAAGCTCCCGCCGCCCCGCCCGGCCGATCACCTGGGTCAAAAGGGAAAAGGTCGATTCAAAACAGCGGAAATCGTCCCCATACAGGGACTGGTCCGCGCTGAGAACCCCACCAGCCCGACCAGCGGGAAGTCCAACCCCTTGGCTACCATCTGGGTGCCAATCAGGATCTGGTATTTTCCTGGGAAAACTCCTGAAACTTCTTTTCATAGGCAAAACGGGACATAGTGGTATCGGTATCCATCCGCAGCACCGCCGCATCCGGAAAGAGCTCCATGAGTTCCTGTTCCGCCCGCTGGGTACCCAGCCCGGAATACCCACCCGGTCGGAACCGCATTCCGGACAGGCCGTGACCGGCTCCTGCATGTGCCCGCAGTAGTGGCAGACCAGCAGCCCGTTCGCCCGATGGTAGGTCATCGAGATGCTGCAGGAGGGGCAGGTCATCACATGTCCGCAAGCACGACAGGAAACAAAGGTATTATACCCGCGCCGGTTTAACAGCAGGATCGCCTGACGCCCGCTGTCGAGACAGGAACGGATCTCGGCCTGCAGAGGCTTGCTGAAAATCGCCCGGTCATCCTCCTCTTCCCGCATATCCACGATATCCACCGCCGGCAGGCAGACGTCTCAAACCGGCTGAGAATCGTGTGGAGGGAATACCGTCCCGTCCGCGCGGCATAAAAGCTTTCGACGGAGGGCGTCGCCGAGGTCAGCAGGAGCAACGCCTTGTGCCAGGCGCAGCGGAATTTGGCCACATCCCGGGCATGATACCGGGGAGGATTCGGATTTATAGGTATGCTCCTGCTCCTCGTCCATGACGATCAGCCCGATATTCGAGCAGGGGGCGAACACAGCCGAGCGGGTCCCCACCACGATGCCGGCCTCCCCCGCCGGATGCGTTTCCACTCGTCCATCCGTTCCCCATGGAAAGCCCGCTGTGGAGCACGGCAACGCGGCGGCCGTAACGGCGGATGAAAAGGCTCTGCGTCTGGGGGGTCAACGAGATTTCCGGGACCATGACCAGCACCTGACGGCCGTCCGCGATCACCCGGTCGATCAAATTCATATACACCTGCGTTTTGCCGGAGCCGGTCACGCCGTATAAGAGGGAGGCAGAGGCTCCTCCACTGCGGTACCGTTCGAGCAAGCCGTCGAAAGCCGCCTGCTGTTCGGGATTCAGCGACGTGGGGCAGAGCTCCGGATCCCCTTCGGCGGCATTGGGAGAACGCAGCACTTCTTGATCGGCGTAGGCGATCAGGCCTTTCTTTTCCAGCGCCGCCGGGACGGCCGGGGTCACGCCGGAAAAATAACACAGCTCCTTGACCGACGCTCCGCCGGTCTGCTCCAACACCGAAAGCACCGCCCTCTGCTTGGGGGTGCAGGCTTTGCCGGCGAGATATTCCTCCAGCTCTTCCTCAGACACTGCCAACCGGGCTATCCGCACGGTCGCGTCCCCTGCCACCCGGAACGCTCCCTCGTCCCGAAGAAGGACGCCCTTTTTCAGCAGCCGCTCGGGCAAGTCGGAGTCCCGGGAAAGCCCCAGGTCGGTCAGCAGCTTTTCCCGGTCGGCGCCGGATCCATCCCGGCTGCACCACGCGCGCACCCGGTCGAGCAGGCGTTTCTCCTCCGCCGGCAGGGCGTCCAGGATCTCGTCCGGAATGGCCGGGGCGACACGGTAGGTAACACGGACCCGCATGGTCAGCCCCGCCGGCAGCATGGCGCGCACGGCCTCGAAAACGGTACAGAAGGTGCGCTCTTTGAGCCAGAGTGCGAGCGCCAGCATCTCGTCGTTTAAAAGGGGCTGCTCATCCAGAGCCGAGACAACCGGCTTGAGCTTTTTTTCCATCCGCAGCCTCGCCGAGCGCCATGACTATCCCTGGCGGCGCCGGTTTCCCCCGCCAAAAGGAATCAACACCCGGCATCCTCGCTCAAGGCCGCCGAGTGTGTCTGGAATTGTATAGGTATAGAGTTTATCGAAATGGTAAGCGGTCTGTTCGACAGCGATCTCCGCCGTGCGGACAGGGCCGTTTTTCTGGATGGAAGCTGGCATCGGTGTTCCCTCCGGAACCGCAGGGGCTGTTGCCTCAGCGATGGTCGTCTTCGCCGGTATCGCGGGGCACGATCAGCTTATACTCCCCATCGGAGAAATCCTGAATGGCCATGCTCACCGGCTTTTCGGTCAGAATCACATTCTCCGCCTCTGCGTTTTCCGCGATGTCCCGGGCGCGTTTGGCGATCCCGACCACCACGGCGTAGCGGCTTTCTTTTTCCCTTCAGCTTCTCAATATCCGTTGGTCTGAGCATCCTGCAATACCTCCAAAACCATTTTTTCCATGCGGCTGTACCGCATTTTCTCTGCATCGATGATGGTGTTGATCCGCCCGACGGCCTGTTCCACCTCATCGTTGAGCACCACATAATCGTAACGGAAGGCTCGGGTGAGCTCCCGTCTCGCGACCTCCATCCTGCCGCGGATGGTCTGTTCGTTTTCTGTGCCGCGGTCCCGCAGCCGGCGCTCGAGTTCTTCCATAGAGGGAATGGTGATGAAGATCGATACCAGGTCGGACCGGTGGTCCATGACCTGCCCCTGCACCTCGATCTCCAGCAGCACGTTCTTGCCCTCGGCCAGCCACTTTTTGATGGATTCCTCCGGCGTGCCATAATAATGGCCATTATACTCGGCATATTCGAGCAGGGAATCGGCGGCGATCATCTCCTCGAATTCATCCGGGTCCGGAAGAAATAATGAACGCCGTCCATTTCCCCGGACGAGGCTGCCTGGTGGTTACCGAGATGGACAAAACCGTATCCTTCCGGCCTGAAAGCAGGCTTTTGATGATCGTCCCTTGCCTGAGCCGGAGGGCCCCGACAGAACGATCAGCATCCTGCGGACAGATGGCTCAGTCATTCTCCTCGATCTCCTCCTCGTCCTCCTCATCCCGGTCGTTCAGACGGTTGGCCACCGTTTCCGGCTGCACCGCCGACAGGATGACATGGTCGCTGTCGGTGACAAGGACGGCCCTGGTGCGGCGGCCGTAGGTGGCGTCGATCAGGGTCCCCGGTCCTTGGCGTCCTGGATGATCCGTTTGATGGGGGCGGATTCCGGGCTGACGATGGCAACCAAACGGTTGGCGGAGACCATGTTGCCAAAGCCGATGTTGATCAGTTTCATACACGCATCCCTTTCTGTCCTATTCAATGTTTTGGATCTGCTCCCGTATTTTTCGATTTCCGCTTTGATATCGACCACAACCCGGGCGAGCGTCATCATCCGCCTTGGAGCCAATGGTATTGGCCTCCCGGTTGATTTCCTGCACCAGGAAATCCAGCTTGCGGCCCACCGCCTCGTTGCCGGCCAGCATGTGCTCCAGCTGGCTGATATGGCTGCGCAGCCGGACGGTTTCCTCCGCCACCGCGATTTTGTCGGCGAAGAGTGCCGCCTCGGTGAGCAGCCGCTGCTCGTCCACCGTGGCCGTGTCCAGCAGTTCCCGCATCCGGGCCTGCACCTTGTCCATGTGTTCCCGGACGGTCTGGGGAGAGCGTTCTTCCACCCGGGAGACGTTAGGTCAAGGCCGGTGTCATAATCGGTGCCCTGCAGGGCGGCGACCAGGCTTTCGGTCGGCATATGGCTGGTACCGCCGCTCAGGGGCTCATCGCGGTATCCACAATGTCAGCACCGGCTTCGATGCCCTTCAGCATGGACATGGAGGCCAGACCGGCGGTGTAATGGCTGTGGATGTCAACAGGGATGCTGACGGTCTTCTTCACTCAGCTTGACCAGATCATAGCAGGTGTATTGGGGAGTCAGCAGGCCGGCCATATCCTTGATGCAGATACTGTCCGCACCCATCTCTTCCAGGGTCTTGGCATACTTGGCGAAATACTCATTGTTATGGACCGGGGCTCAGGGTGTAGCTGATGCAGGCCTGCACATGTGCCTTTTCCTTAATGGCGGCTTCGATGGCCGTTTTCAAGTTGCGCGGGTCGTTCAGAGCATCGAAAATACGCAGCATGTCAATGCCGTTGGCAACGCTCTTCTGTACGAAGTACTCGACGGCGTCGTCAGCGTAGGGGCGGTAGCCCAGCATGTTCTGGCCGCGGAACAGCATCTGCAGTTTCTGATGGGGCAGCTCTTTACGCAGGATGCGCAGGCGGTCCCACGGGTCCTCGTCCAGAAAACGGATGCAGGAGTCAAACGTCGCGCCGCCCCAGCACTCTACAGAGAAGTAAGGGATCTTGTCCATCTCGGGCAGGAATACGGGAACAGCCAGCAGAAGACTGGTGAGCATTGAAAGCGTTTCATATTCGATCGACTTCCGTGATCTTGATCGGCTTTTTTGGGCCATGGTTGTCACCTCTTTCTTGGTTTCATGGAACACCAGATACCCGCCGGCCGCCGCTTTGAGGGGGAACCCTCTTCAGCGGCGTATTCCGCCGCCAGGGCCTCCGGTTTCGCATGGCGCCAGCGGCGAAATCACCGCCTGCGGCCACGCGAGAACCGGGTCGGCGCCAGCCAGCTTACCGGCTACCGCGATGTAAACCGGGCCGTAGGCCCGACCGGTGATCACACTGATTTTCGCCGTGGTCGCCTCGGTGTAGGCCTGGGACAGCTTGGCCGCGCCCTTGATCCCCTGGAAGCCGGCCGCGTCCACAAAGGTCAACACCGGCAGGGAAAAAGCGTCACACAAGCGGACGAAACGAGCCACGCGGGAAGCCGTGCAGCCGCAGACCGAATCCCCGTGAGGGTGACCAGCCCGCAGGCCATACCATCGACCTGCCCGAACGCCGTCACACAGGCGGAGCCTTCGGAAAGAACCAGAAGGGTACCGGGATCGGCCACGGCGACGGGACAGTCCCCGGCCGCGGCACAAGCTCCCATAGGAGCCGCAGCACTTTCATACACAGGCGGCGCCGCGAGGTTGTTCGAAGGCAGATAAGACAACAGCGCTTTTGTTTTGGCCAGCGCATCCGCCTCGTCCTCGGCCAGAACATCGGGTTTGCCGCCCTCGTCATCTTTGCTCAGATAATAGGACCCGTCCTTGACCATCACCACCAGATCCGAGGTGGCGGCGATGAGCGCAGAGGTACCGACGCATGCGCCGGTAATCACCGCGATCTGCGGCACGACGCCCGACAGATTGTTGGAAGACAAAAGCAGTTGGGCAATCGCGTCCATCGCGTCAAGCCCTTCTCCCAGCTTGGCGCCGTCGCTGTCGAAAAAGCCGACGATGGGCGCGCCATTCTGGGCGGCCAGCTCATAGATCTTCGCAATCTTCGCCGCCTGCGCTTTGCCGACGGCCCCGCTGCACACGGCTTTATCCTGGGCAAAGGCGTAAACCGGCGCGCCGCCGACCAGGCCATAGCCGGAGGCTGCTTCGGCGGGCTTGTCCCCATCCATCGCCAACCGGTCGATTTCCACAAAGGTCCCTTCATCGAAAAACCGCCCGAGCAATGCGCGCGCCTGCGAGTTTTGACAGGCAGCGGCCGCTTCGGCCAGTTTTTCCAGCGGATTCTGCATACTCATCTTCTTACCTCCGAGCGTTGTCACGCAAATTCATGGAATGGTGCCTGGAAGCGCGGAGGAGGACGGAACCGAACAGCGGCCCCATACTCCCCCATATTACAAATTGGTTTTATTATACTGCAAAATCCGCCGGTTGACAACCGTTTTATTGGAAAGCTTTGCAAAAAAAATTATGAACGCGCTTTCTCATGCCGGCAGGGGCGGTGACAAAACTCCGGAAGCGACACCCGCATCTCTCCCCGTGGCGGTCAAACCCAAAGGCGCTCCAACAATGTGAACAGCCCCGGGTCCGGGCAGCAGGCCTGCGCGGGCGCCACGGCCGTAGGCCGCAAAAAGGCCGCCCGGATCAATCCTTCCAGAACGGCCTCCCCCTGCGCCACGGCCTTCAAAAGCCGTACACCGTTTTCTGCCGCCCCGGTCAGGGAGCCAGCCGCACTCGTCTTCCTGCTCCAGCGCGACAAACCCCGATACAGCGCCGGTGATGCCGCTTTGACCGGCGAGCCGGGCCAATGTGTCTTTATCGGCGGCCGTGATGGTGAGCACGCGCGGCACCTTCTCCCCTGCTTGATATAGGAAGCGGCGATTTTCTTTTCCACCTTCGACGCCTCCAAAAGCTCCCGCACCTCTTTTGGGCTGCAAATGCCGCCATTTTCCAGCCGGCAGCATCCCCAGCTTCACCGTGCCCACGGCAATGCGGCGCAGGCGGGTTACCTCCAGCCCGAGTTCCTCGCACATACGGCGGATCTGACGGTTGCGTCCTTCATATAAGACGATCTGTACCACCGTCCGAGGTGGGCGGCCGTCCCCTCCCGGTTCATACGACGAAACGATATCGAATTCCGCCGGAGCGGTCATCCGCCCGTCGAGAGGCATCCCCTCCCGGAACTGCTGCATCTGCCCAGGGGTCACGTCCGCGCGCAGGGTGACGCGGTAGGTCTTTTGGGATATGGGCGGCGGATGCATCATCGCGTTGGCAAAGTCCCCGTCGTTGGTCAACAGCAGGAGCCCCTCGGAGTCACGGTCCAGCCGGCCGACCGGAAAGACCCGCACCCCCCTACGTTCGGACCAACTCCGCGACGCAGCGGCGGCCTTTTTTTCATCCTGGAGCGTCGTCACCACCCCGCGTGGCTTGTGCAGCAGCAGATACACCCCGCCTCGGCGGGCGGCAGCTTGCCGGATACGGTGACGAGGTCCCTGTAAGGATCCGCACTGTCCCCAGCTTGGCGGGATGCCCATTGACCCGCACTTTCCCTGCGCGATGAGGTCTTCCGCCTTGCGCCTCGAGGCCACTCCCCGTTCGGACAGCAATTTCTGCAACCGTGTCAAAGCCATTTCCCGATTCTCCGTTCTGTTTTGATCCAAGTATAAGTTTGATTCGCTAAAGTCCTGGGGCCGCAATCCCTATATTGTATGGAGGGTGGTTTGGGCTATGAGGTGTGAGTCGATGTTCCTAAAAAAGAACATCGACAAAACCACCGGGGATTCAGGGGCAAAGCCCCTGACGGTTCTTTTTTTTGCCTCCTTTCTTTCCGTAAAGAAAGGGGGTGGCCCTGCAGGCCAGACCTTTGCGGCGGTATGTCCGCGCATAAAAACCGCCATCCCACCAAAAGGATATCCCCCTCAGCGCGGCCACATCCTTTCTCCGCGCGGAGAAAGGATGCAAAGAAGCACCAAGGGGGAATCCCCCTTGGAACCCCAGATTGCCGGCCGGCTTTCTTTTGAGGAAAGCCGGCGGGGGCGTGGTCACCCGAACCAAAGGTTCATACAGCAAGGGCCCGAGGCCCCTGGGGGTCTGGGTGGTTTCTATTCTATAACAAAAACGCGCAGAGCAACGCCCGAAACAGGCGGTACACCCCTTTCTCCATACCCCGCGACCGGCCTGGCCTCGACAGCCTGCGCGGCCGTGACCGGCATCACGCACAGATCCCGCCCGTCCACCGAATACCGGACGACCCCCACCGTTTCCCCCTCAGCAACGGGTGCGGCCAGAAAACGCGGCAGTTCGATCGAAAAAGAGAGGCGCTCGGCCTCCTCCTTGAGCAAGGACAGGCTCGGAGGGGCCTCCATCGAAAGGGGACTGCCGATTCCGTACCGCCCGCGACAGGAAGCGGGACAATTCGGGTTTGGGCAAGGGGGCAGGACAGGGTCAGCGAAAAACCATAATCGTACAGGGCGATATGGTCATTCCAGTCGTCCGGGGGCTTTCAGGGTCACGGCGACCAGGGTCACGCCGTCCTTCCGGGCGGCGGAGACCAGGCAGCGCCCCGCCTTGGTCGTGAAGCCCGTCTTCATCCCGATGGCGTAGGGATACAGCGAAAGCAGCCGGTTGTGGTTGCTCATCGTCGCCTCATGTTTGGGATCCCCAGATGGATCCGGGCCGTTTTCGTCGCGCAGATCTCGGCGAGCTCCGGATGACGCAGCACCTCCGCGCCGAGCAGGGCCATATCATACGCGGAGGAGGAATGGCCGTCGCCGTCGAGCCCCGAAGGGGACACGAAATAGGAATCCATCATACCCAGTTCCTTCGCCTTGCGGTTCATGATCTCCGCGAAAGCCGGCAGGAGCCCGCGACCGTCAGGGCGATCGCATTTGCCGCATCGTTGCCCGATTCGAGCAGCAGGCCGGTGACCAGGTCCCCCATCGAGATCCAGTCTCCGGCCCGCAGGCCCATGGATGAGCCCCTCCACCCGCACGGCCTCTTCCGTTATCTTGACATCCCGGTCGAACGGGACCGCCTCGGCCGCAATCAGCGCGGTCATCAGCTTGGTTGTGCTGGCCATGGGCCGGGGAGTGTGCGCGTCCTTTGAAACAGCACCCGTCCGGAGGACGGCTCGTACAGGACCGCCGACTGCGCGGATACCGACGAAGGTTCCGCCGCAGCCTCAAAGCCGTAGGGCGTCCCGGCCGCCAGCAATCCGCACACCGCCAGCATGACCGTGATTTTGTGCCCGATTTTCCACAATCTGCATCACCCGCCTGTTTTCTTACTCATGAAACTGTATGCCGGCGGGCGAAAAAGATGTTCGATTCCTCAGCTTTCGGTCTGGGTGACCGTAACGGTGGCGGAATCCTTGTCGGCCTCCACCGTGGTCACCTCGGTTTTCTCCTTTTTCTTTTTGAAGAGGTCGGAGACCTTGTTCACGAGTTCGGGGACTAGATTGACGATCTGGCTGTTGGAATCTGGGCTGGAGACCAGCGGCAGCACCCGGACGTCACCGTTTGAAACGGCGATGAACGCGATAGGGGTAATGTTGATTCCGGCACCGCCGCCGCCGCCGAAGAGATCCTTTTCCCCTTTTGTCGGAAGGTCGGAACCGCCTGACGCGAAGCCGTAGGACACCTTGGACACGGGGATCAGGGTGGTGCCGCCGGACAGGGGAATCGGATCCCCCACCACCGTGCTCACATCCACCATCTGCTTGATCTTGTCGATGGACACCCCCATCAGGTTTTCCACTTTGGTTTCCTTATCCATGACTTCCTGCCTCCTTAACATTTGATCCTGCCGGTGTGTTTGATGAAAAATAAACGAAAAGAGCAGCCGGAAAAAGCTCCAGGTAATCCGCGCGGGCACGGCATGGAGCCGGATATCGAGATCCGCCTCCCCTTTCGACGCCAGGAAATCCGGCATCACCCGGACCTTGCGCCGCCGGACCCGGATCTCGCTTTCCACCAGCGCCTCGGCCGGGAAAATCAGCGCGCAGACGCGGCCATAGTTTTGCGCGGTCTCGGCCGCGTCCCCGACGCCACGACCAGGCGGATATCCAGATGGTCCACCGTGATGGCCCGCAGGAGCCGTCTCGCCTCGGTCGACAGCAGCCGGGCCAGGAGGTGTAATAGGAAACCACCGCCCCCACGCCGTCCTCCTTGAGCATCTGGGAAACCGACATGGATTCTTTCCGCAGCTTTCCCGGTTTTTGCTTGCGGCTCTTTTTGGGCTTTTCCGCCTTGGGGCTTCTCCTTTTCCGGCTTCTTCTTGCGCGGATACAGCCGGAACGGGATCCCCAAACCCGCACCAGGACCGTCAGCTCCCCGTGGAAGGTGACGCGCAGATAAATGGGGACGGCCAGCAGGAGCACAAGAAGCCCCAGCAGCGACAGCAGCACGATCCATACGATGGTCCAGCCCGACATCGGTCACGCCTCCCTTCGCCGAGGATGTGGAAATGGGTCTAGTATCAGTCTTCCACCGTTTCGGTCTGTTCAATCACGTCGTCCAGCGTCGTTTCCTCCATCGCCGCATTTTCTTCCTTCTTTTTGCGGCAGGGGGCGGCAGCCCTCCAGGGAATTAAGGCCGAAGGAGCGCAGGAAATCCGCCGTGGTCCCATACAGAAGCGGACGTCCAGGCAGCCTCAAGCCGCCCCTTTTCCTCGATCAGGCTTTTCTGCACCAACCCTGTACCACCGCGCCGCAATCGACGCCGCGAACCTGTTCAATAAAGGCGCGGGTGACCGGCTGGTTGTAGGCGACGATAGCCAGCACCTCCATGGCCGCCTGGGACAGCGGGGTATTCCGCCGGATTTCGAGGGCCTTCCGGACATATCCCGCATAATCGGCGTTCGTACAGAGCTGATACCGGTCGTCGAGGCGCAGCATCCGCAGCCCCCGCCACGGGTATTGATGTCCTGCATCAAATCCTCCGCCAGCCGGACCGTGGTCTCCTCGTCGAGCTCCAGCACCTCCGCCAGCCGCCCGGACGCCACCGGCTCTCCACTGGCGAACAGCACCGCTTCCATCGCGGCCTGATATTGTTTAATCTCCACCGCTTTTCCCTCCCGATCCCGAATCAGCCGGACGGTTGTGCCGGCCCCGTCCCCATCAACCCGGATGCGCTTGCCTTTGACCAGCTCGAGCACCGCCAGAAAGGTGGCAACGAGCTCGGATTTGGAACGGGCGCCGGCGAACAGATCGTCGTACGCCACCGCCTTTTTGCGGGCCAGGCGGCGCATGACCCCGAAAATCTTGGCCGCTACCGACACGATCTTACGGGAAACGATGCCGCTGAACGCCTGCGCAGGCGGGGGCAGCCGGCGTTTGCCGCGGCCGGCTGCGGCGAGATAGGCATCGAGCAGGGCCTCGGGCGGATGCCGCCGCCGGTAGGTCCGGTCCGGTTCAATCTCCGGCGGTTCGCGGATGAAGAGGTCGCCGCCGATATGCAGGCGAGCCAGCCGGCCGGCCGCCTCCTGGCAGAGCTGATATTCGATCAGCTCGCCGACCAGCTCCTGGCGCAACGCCTCGGCCTCCCGTGCCGCGGCAGCAGCATCGAGGATTTGATGTGCACGAGCCGCGCCGCCATTTCGAGGAATTCGCTCGCGACATCCAGGTCCGCCTCCTGCATCCGCCGGATGGCCTCCATATACTGGTCGAGCACCTCGTGGATGGGGATGTCCAGAATGTTCAGTTTGTTTTTTTGCACCAGAAAGAGAAGCAGGTCGAGCGGCCCCTCGAAATCCGGCAGCTTATAGGAGATGGCCTCCATGCTTACACATCCTAAGCTTCACTCAAATAATGACGATACCTCGCAAGCCGAAGATCAGACACAAAAACCGCATAATGAGGTTTCGTAAAAAGCTCAGGGGAATATCCAGGACCCCGGTCAGCAGCAGGGCCATGATGATGAGGGTGATATACTGGGAATAGCGCTCCATGGTGTACACCCACTTGTCGGGCAGGAAGTACCCGAAGATCCGGGATCCGTCCAGGGGCGGGATAGGCAGCAGGTTGAACACCGCCAGGCCGATGTTGATGGACGCGAAGGTGCTTATCAGCACCCGCGCCGCCATGTTCAAAAACCAGATGGAATCCACAAAGGTATAGAGAACACGGAAGATCGCAAGGGACAGCGCCGCCATCAGCAGGTTGGAGAGCGGCCCAGCCAGCGCTGTAAGAGCCATATCCCGTTTCGGATGTTTAAAATTATAGGGATTGACGGGGACCGGCTTGGCATAGCCGAAACCGCACAGGCAAATCATCACCGTTCCCAGCACGTCGAGGTGTTTGAGCGGATTCATGGTCAGCCGGCCGTTCCACTTGGCCGTATGATCCCCCAGCCGGTCGGCGGCGAAGGCGTGTGCCATTTCATGAAACGGCAGGGCGACAAAGATGACCACCGCATAGCCCAGCAGCATGAATACGATATCCTCAAACGACAGGCTTTCCCTGTAGTTCAACAGTGTAATCAGCATAAGCGCAATCCTTCCTCAGTTCAGCAAGCTCAAAATGTATACTTGGAATATTATACTGGAAACGAAAGGGAAATACAAGGACAAACCCTCCGGGAGGAGCAGAATTCAACTTTTTTAACAACTCGAAAAAAAAAAACTTGCTTTTGGGCGGGATATCTGCTAATATATATCCGTTGCTTTTTGGAGGGTTAGGGTTGCCCTCATCCTCTCATTGGCCCACAAGGAGGTGCAGAAGTTGGCAAAATGCGATATTTGCGGTAAGAGCGTGACGTTCGGCATTCAGGTTTCCCATTCCCATCGCCGTTCCAACCGTACCTGGAAGCCCAATATCAAGCGCGTCAAGGCGATGGTGGCCGGTTCCCCCAAACGGATCTACGCCTGCACCCGTTGCCTGCGTTCCGGCAAGGTTACCCGCGCCGTCTGAGGACATCGTACACCCGAGAGCTGTGCCCACCGGCGCAGCTCTTTTTCTTTATCCCACGGACGATTCCCGCCGCCGCGTATTTTCGGGGCAGGATGATCCATCCTAAAGCATGGAACAGGAGGCTTGCCGAAGTGAAGAACATCTGGCATGATATCGACGAAAAATGGATCCGGCCCGACGATTTCACTGCTGTCATCGAAATTCCCAAGGGCGGGAAAAACAAATACGAGCTCGACAAGGAAACCGGTCTGCTCCGGCTGGACCGGGTGCTTTACACCGCCACCCACTATCCGGCCAATTACGGATTCATCCTCGTACCTACGCCGAAGACGGCGACCCGCTCGACGTGCTGGTGATGTGCCAGGAGTCCATCGTCCCCTAACCCTCGTGCAGTGCTTTCCCATCGGGGTCATTAAAATGGTGGACGAGGCTTCGATCGACGAAAAAAATTATCGCCGTGCCCTTCCGTGACCCCTCCCTGTCGGGATATCGGGACATTGGAGAGCTGCCGGCCCATACCTTCAATGAAATTCAGCATTTCTTCTCGGTTTACAAGTCCCTCGAAGGCAAGAGCACGGTGGTCAAGGAGGCTCTCGGCCGGGACGCCGCGCTCGAGATCATCACCCACTGCATCGGCGCCTACCGCGAACGCTACGCGAGCCATATGGGATAACTACGCGATTGGAAAGGAAGGGTGTTCATCATGCGGATTCCGGACAAAAACACGTTGCTCGAGCAGGGGCGGGACTACCTCTCCTGTTCCCTCGACCTGCTGGCCACTCTCCCCTCCCTCCCGCTCTCAGAGCTGGTGGCGGGACGCACGGCGCTGATCCTGGTCGACCTGGTGGAGGGATTCGCCCGGGAGGGGCCCTGGCAAGCCCCAGGGTCGAAGCCCTGCTCCCCGGGCGCCGCTGCCCTGACGGCCCGCTGTGCCGCCGCGGGCATGGAAATCGTGGTCCTCGCGGACTGCCACACACCCGACAGCCTGGAGCTCGGGAGCTACCCCTCCCACTGCCTGCGGGGAACCAGCGAGGCCCGGCTCTGCCGGGAGATCGAGGCGGCCGCCGGCCCGTATACCCTCATTGAGAAAAATTCCACCAACGGCCTGCTCGAACCCGCCTTCGATTCCTGGAGGAGAAGCGCGCCGGGGATCGATACCTACCTCGTGGCCGGCGATTGCACCGACATCTGCATCCAGCAGTTTGCCGTTGCCGCCAAGGCGTGGCACAACACGCGCAACCTCCCCCTGCGGGTCATCGTCCCCCTTTCCCTGGTGGACACCTTCGACGCGGACGGCCATCCCGCCGATCTGCTCGGCGTGCTTTCACTGATGACCATGCAAAGCGGAGGGGTGGAGCTCGTCCGGGACATCGTTTAAACCGATTTATATAATTGCGCAAAAGGAGCCGATCTATATGAATCCCTTGCATCAAGCCTATGGCACGGACAACCTGACCATGCTGACCGATTTTTATGAACTGACCATGGCCAACGGGTTCCTGCAGAACGGGCTCGGCGACCAGATCGCCTATTTCGATATGTTTTTCCGGCATATTCCGGACGGCGGCGGCATGGCCATCATGGCCGGAGTCGAGCAGGTGGTGAGCTATCTGCGCCATCTGTCCTTTACGGAGGAGGATATCGCATACCTGCGCAGCCGCCGGCTGTTCGGTGAGGATTTCCTCGCGTATCTCCGGGACTTCCGCTTTACCTGCGACGTATGGGCGGTGCCGGAAGGGACGCCCATCTTCCCGCACGAGCCCATCGTCACCGTCCGGGGCCCGGTGATTCAGGCCCAGTTCATCGAAACCATGATCCTGCTGGCCGTCAACCATCAGTCCCTCATCGCTACCAAGGCCAACCGGATCGTCCGGGCCGCGCAGGGACGGGCGGTCATGGAATTCGGCTCCCGCAGGGCTCAGGGCTACGACGGGGCCGTATACGGAGCCAGAGCCGCCTATATCGGCGGCTGTATCGGCACCGCCTGTACCCTGGCCGACCGGGCGTTCGGCATCCCCGCCCTCGGCACCATGGCGCACAGCTGGGTCCAGATGTTTGACGACGAGCTCGACGCCTTTCGCGCCTATGCCAGGGAATACCCCGATTCCTGCACCCTGCTGGTGGACACCTACAACACCCTGAAATCCGGCATTCCCAACGCCATCCGGGCCTTCAACGAGGTGCTGCTGCCGAACGGCTACCGCCCGAAGGGAATCCGGATCGATTCGGGCGACATCACCTATCTGAGCAAGAAGGCCCGCCGGATGCTCGATGACGCCGGTTTCCCCGACTGCCAGATCTGCGCCTCCAACTCCCTCGACGAGTATATCATCCGCGACATGATCGGCCAGGGCGCCCAGGTGGACAGCTTCGGCGTGGGCGAACGGCTGATCACGGCGGCGAGCACCCCATTTTCGGAGGGGTTTACAAGCTTTCGGCCGTGGAACGGGACGGCGCCATCCTCCCCGCATCAAGGTCAGCGAGAACGTCACCAAGATCACCAATCCCTGCTTCAAAAAAGCTGTGGCGGCTTTTTGACCGGGAAACCGGCAAGGCCATCGCGGACGTGCTGACCCTGCGGGAGGAGTCGATCGACGATACGGCGCCTTATGAGATTTTCGATCCCGACCATATCTGGAAACGCAAGACGGTCGAAAACTTCCGGGCGGTGCCGCTGCAAAGCAGCTTTTCCGGCAGGGAGCCTGTGTCTACGACCTTCCGGGGATCGAGGAAATCCGGCGTTACTGCGCGGAACAGGTGGACACGATGTGGGACGAGGTGCTCCGCTTCGAGAACCCTCATAACTATTACGTGGATCTCTCCCAGCCCCTGTGGGACGAAAAGCAGCGCCTCCTCGCGGAGTACAGCCGCTGAGCCGCCGGCTTCCCCTGTCCATAATTTGTTAATGGTCTGGTCGATTCTTATTCACACAAATAACACACATAAATTGTAGAATAAAGACAATTTGTGGGAGTGGAGGAATCGAGGATGCCGAAGTTGGTCTATGTGTACGGGGACGACAATAAAATGCTGGACACTCTGGTGACCAGCCTGCGCAATAACGGATATTCACTTGAATATACCAATATCACCGACGAGCTCAGTTCCGGCAGCATCACAGCCGATATCGCACTGATTTGCAAGCCGGTCGCCCCTGACCAGCCGCGTCACCCTCGGCGGGGTGTCGGTGGATCTCGACAATATGGCCGCTTACAATGCCCAGGGGAGGAAATCCATTTCACCCCCACCGAGTTCGCCATGCTCACTTATCTGATGAAAAATGCGTCCCGGGCCGTGCCTCGGAGCGAATTGCTTCCCGCGGTGTGGGGATTTGAAAACGATTCGAGCACCCGGGTGGCGGACGACACAGTCAAACGTCTGCGCAAAAAGCTCCATAACACCGGGCTGTCCATCGAAACAGTCTGGGGTTACGGCTTTAAGGTGCGGGAATCACGCTGACCGACAGGAGGACCGGGGTTCCTTGATCGCAAAAAGGGGAGCTGGATGATTTCCGGGTACCCGCCTGCCTCCCGGACGAGGGACAAGCTACTCCGCCCGCCGCCCATATGGGAAAGAGGGGACTCTCTGCCCGGACATTCCCTGTGAAAGCCATGAAAAATCGACCCGCTGTGCGGCTGCGCAGCGGGTTTTTCACGATGAAAGGACGCCGTGTTATGAGGAATATCATCTGTACGTCCTGTCCCCGCCAGTGTAAAAGCGGCGAGATCGGCGCGGGAAGGAAGAGGATATTGCCGGATGCCATATGGGCCCGTGGTGGCGCGGGCGGCCCTGCATAAAGGCGAGGAACCCTGTATCAGCGGGGATCCGGACGGGCCGGGCGGTTCTGGAACCGTTTTCTTCTCCGGCTGCCCCCTGTCCTGTGTCTTCTGCCAGAACGCCCCCGATCAGCCACGATAGGTTCGGGAAATCCATCACACCCGCCCGTCTCGCGGCGATTTTCCGGGAGCTGGTGGAACAGGGCGCATACAACATCAACCTGGTCAACCCCACCCATTTTGTCCCGGCCATTCTGGATGCGCTCGCCCTCTACCGGCCGCCGGTGCCCATCGTCTATAACACGAGCGGATACGAACGGGTGGAGATCCTCCGCCAGCTCGAAGGGGCGGTGGACATCTACCTTCCCGACCTGAAGTACGCCGACGCAGGCTTGTCGGAGGCGCTGTCCGGCGCGGCCGATTATCCCGCAATCGCCACCGATGCCATCCTGGAAATGGCCCGGCAGACCGGGCCCATGCGTTTGGGCCGCACAGGTTTTGCTGTCCGTGGGACCATGGTGCGGCATCTGGTCCTGCCCGGACACACCCGGGATTCCATGCGGGTCTTGGACTGGATGTCGGAGAATCTGCCCGCCGGCGTTTTCGTCAGCCTGATGTTCCAATACACCCCCATAGCTGCCGTCGCGGGCCATCCGGAGCTCTCTCGCCGTCTGACGCCGCGGGAATGCCGCAAGGTCTGGGATTATCTGCTGGAAAAGGGCCTGACCGACGGCTATGTACAGCAGAGGGAGAGTGCCGGCGGCGCCTTCATTCCGGCGTTCGACCTGACCGGTGTCTGACCGGCCCGACAAGAAAGGGGCTGCAGCACCTGGGATGGGGCTACTGTATTTTTCAGTCCCGCGCCCAACCGATCCCCGGGGGCCTCGGGCCCCCTTGTTATATGAACGTTCTTTCAGGAGATGCCGTATCCGCCGATTTTCATAAAGAGAAAATCGGCCAATTTTCTGGGGGTCTGGGGGGCAAAACCCCCAGTGGCGTTTTTGCATCCTTTTGTCGCTACGAGCTGATGCTCGGACAAAAGGATGTGGCCGCGCATCCGATCTCCTTTTCAGCCGGATTCCGCGCGTTATGCGCGGACATACCGAAAAGCCGTTTTATTCAGGTTTGGCCTGTCCCCTAATTTCCGCCTATCCCGGCCGGTAGCCGACCGCGCTTTCATTTGCCGGCATAAACGGCAGAGCGCTTTTCCGAGAGGAACACGTAGTACCCATCCACCTCCCGGATCTGTACCCCCGCCGAAAATGGCAATCAATTTTCGCTTGTACCAGTCCCTCCGCTTGGTCACCATCACCATTTTCCCACCGATAGCCAGACGATTAAAGCCCTTCTCGATGAAGTGCTTGGCCACACGGAAATCGGTGTGATACGGAGGATTCGACAGGATGAGGGTGTAGCCGGTATCCGGGATATCCCGAAAGCCGTCGCCCGGAAGACCCGCACCTCCGGAACCCCGTTTTGCACCGCGTTCTCCCTGGCCGCAGCCACCGCCCGCTCATCGATATCCGCCATCGTGACCCGCTCCCCACCGATGAGCTTCGCGGCGTATATCCCCACCACGCCGTAGCCGCAGCCGAGGTCGAGGACCTTGTCCCCGGGCGAAATCATAGTGCAGGCAAGCATGGCCCGGGTACCGGCGTCCATCGCACTCGGCGAAAACAGCGTTTTTTCGGTATGGAGCCGCATCGATATTCCGTTATATTCGACCGTGATCATACGCTCCCCCTATCCGATGCGGATTATACCACACCGCACGCCTGATAACAAGCCGCATGCGGCACAAACTGCATTAAAAAGGAGGCATACCCGATGGATAAACCAGCGGTTTTGCAGCAGTGGGTGGAGGACAGCCACTCCATCGTCTTCTTTGGCGGAGCAGGCGTCTCCACCGAAAGCGGTATTCCCGATTTCCGTAGTACGGACGGGCTCTATTCCCAATCGTACGCCTATCCGCCCGAGACCATCCTCAGCCGGTCATTTTTCCAGCGGAATCCGGCGGAATTTTTCCGGTTCTACCGCGACAAAATGCTGGCTCCGGATGCGCAGCCCAACGCCGCCCACCGGAAACTGGCGGAGCTGGAACAGGCGGGCCGCCTGTCCGCCGTCATCACCCAAAACATCGACGGCCTGCATCAAAAGGCCGGCAGCCGGACGGTATACGAACTGCACGGATCCGTCCACCGCAACACCTGCCGCCGCTGTGGACGGCGCTTCTCCCTCGATGAGATCCTGCACACCACCGGGATCCCGACCTGCCCCTGCGGCGGGATCATCAAACCCGATGTCGTGCTGTACGAGGAGCCGCTGGACGAATCCACCGTCGCGAGGGCGGTTCGGGCGATCGAGCAGGCCGATCTGCTCATCGTGGGCGGGACCTCGCTGTCGGTTTATCCTGCCGCCGGCCTGCTCCGTTACTATCGCGGAGGACGCTTGGTTCTCATCAACCGCGACCCCACCCCGTTCGATGAAGAGGCCGGCCTGCTCATACAGGAACCGATCGGCCGGGTGCTGGGCGCCTTGTGCGTTCCCTCAGGGGATGAATCCCTGGACGGCAGCCGATATTTCCTATGTCATCGGAAAGGGCGGACATCCACTCGGTGCCCGCCCTTTCCGATTGCGCATTATTCAGATTCCCGGCTCCGGAATTCCCTGACCGAAACACCGGTATGTCGGCGGAAAAGACGGCTCAGGTAATTCTCATCCAGCAGCCCCACGAACGCACCGGCCTGTTTCAGGGACAGCCCGCGCACCCGCATCAGCTCACAGACCCGTTCCATTTTCAGCCGGTTGAAATAGGCGATCAGGCTTTGTCCCGTATGCCGTTTGAAGACCGTACTCAAATATCCCGTACTGACGTTTAGGGACGCCGCGATTTCTTCCGCCCGGATGGGCCGGTCCAAGTGTTCCGCCAGATAATGGAGCGCGGCGTCGGCCAGCGCGGCGCCGGAATCAACCGTCCGGTACCCGACCGGCTTCCACAGGGCTCTTTCAAATCCAGCAGGGAGAACAATTCAAAGACGAGGGAGACGCATTTCGCCGAGCCCGGTCCGGATACGGCATACTCCGCAATGATGCGGGAAATCGTCTGCCCGGCCAGCGCGGCCGCTGTACCGGGACACAACACCAAAAGGGCAGCACGAGCGCGTCTTCCGCCGATGCCCGTCTGAAGGACATCTGGAGCCCGACGGTACGGTGAAGGCAATACCCTCCCTCGCCGTAATACCGCACCGGACAGGAATAGTCGTTCACGACTACCGATCCCCTCGGTATCCGCACAGTACGGCCGCCCTGCTCCCGGCTAACATCCCTTCGATCAAATGGCAGCTCTCCAAACGGTCTGCCATGACCGGGAAGCGGATGTCGTACTCCCTGCTCCCATACTCATGCGCAAACCAAATCCGTGGTATCGATTGCGGCAAAAGTGTCACGGTGTCCATTTTCATCCCTCCCCGGGCAGGATATTTACAGTATACAGCAGCCGAAGCGATCCGGCAAGGAAATCGTTGTTTTGTGCTACTCATGCATTGGTTTATGCATACCTTTTTCAACAGACGCCGCTATAATGGATATAGAAAAATATCCATGTCGAGGTGAGGCGGCATGTCCCATTTGGAACGGCTGAAGGCTCAGGTTTCCGTCCCTCTTCCGGAGGGATGGAAACGAATGAACCACGTTTATCAATATCAGGGATACCGGCAGCACTATGGCGATCCGGTCCCCATTGCCAGGGCATACGCGCAGGAGGCCCTCTGCCGCCTGCATCCGATCCACTTGTATGAAGACGATATGGTGCTGGGGTCCCTCCGTTCGATCGGCTCGGCCGATCCCGCCGTAACGGATGGGATGCTGCAACAGGCGGAAAGCATCGTCACCAGCTACGGTCAGCAGCAATTTTGGATGAATTACGACCATTTTGCTCCGGATTATGCGACTGTTCTGGAGCAAGGTGTGCCGGGCATCCTGGAAGCTATCCGTGCTTCCGCCCGGAAACATAGCCGCATTCCCAAAAAAGCGGTATTTCTTGAAGCCTGCCGGATCTCCATGCAGGGATTTTCGGATATGCTGGACCGGTATGCACACGCCGCCGGAGAAAAGGCCGCCGCATCGGCAGGCGAAACCGGAAACCGTTTCGAGAGCTGTCCCGGATCTGTCATTCCCTGACCCTCTCCCCTCCTTCCACCTTCCATGAGGCACTGCAGCTCATCTGGCTGATCCATCTGACCTTTTCCCTCCAGGGACGGTATGCCATGGCATTCGGGCGTCTGGACCAGCTTCTTTACCCCTTTTACGTCCGGGATAAGGAGAGAGGGATCCTCGACGACGGACGGACGCGGGAACTGCTGGCGTGTACCTTCTACAAGATCGGTGAACGGCGCCTGTTCGCAGCGGACGATGTCGTGAATATCGCCGTCGGAGGAGTGAAACAGGACGGCTCCGGCGGAGTCAACGAACTGAGTTATCTCATCCTGCAAGCGGTGGAAGAGTGCCATATTCCCGGTCCGAATCTCTCGGCAAGGCTGTATGCGGACGTCCCGGAGGAGTTTGTGGATGCCTGCCTGCGCGTCATAGGGACCGGTATCGGCTATCCGGCACTGATGAACGACGAAGTGAATATTCCCGCTCTGGCCCGATACGGATATACGCTGGAGGATTGCCGCGACTACTGTATGGTCGGCTGTATCGAAAATTTTATCCAGGAAAGCAGCCTCCCTGGTCGGACGGCCGCTTCCATTCGCCGAAATATCTGGAATATGCCTTAAACGGCGGCGTCTGTATGCAAACCGGGCTGTTTCTGGGAACGGACACACCGCCCGCCGAAGAGATCGGGGATATGGGGGGCTCTGCTGGACGCCGTGGAAAAACAGATGGCCTTTGGCGCCGCGGAATACATGGCGGTTTTCCGCAACGAAAATGCCCGGTATAACCGGGATCAATACGTCCAGCCCTTTTTATCCTGCTTCTGCCGGGACTGCATTGGCCGCGGCCTGGATATCAACGACGGCGGCACCCTCTACCCCTCCGTCCATGGGGGTCTGCGGTATGGGGATCGCCACTATGGCCGATTCTCTCGCGGCAATCGAGCAGGTGGTTTTCCAGCAGAAAAAACGACGCTGGCGGCCTGCGGGAAGCTCTTAAAGCCAATTTCGACGGGTATGGGGCGCTGCGGGCCGATCTGTTGGCCGCCCCAAAATATGGCAACAATCTCGATTTTGTCGACAAATACGCGGTCTGGTTTGTGGAATGCCATGCCCGGATCTTTTCCCGGTACAAAACGCGGGACGGCGGCGGTATTTATCTGGCCATCGCCTCGAATGTACAGAACATTTCGGCCGGGCTGGAGGTCGCCGCCACCCCCGACGGCCGCCTGAACGGGACGCCTCTGAGCGACGCGGCATCTCCCATGCACGGACGGGACCGGGACGGCCCCACCACGGCGTTCCATTCTCTTGCCAAAGCCGGACTACACGCTGGCGGGGGCCGGTACGGTCGTCAATCAAAATACAGCCCGGCGATGTTCCGCGATCCCCAAAAACGAGCCTGCCTGTCCGCCCTGATCCGCGCCTATTTCCAGATGGGCGGGCAGGAAGTGCAGATCAACTCCATCTCCCGGGAGATGCTCCGGGATGCCATGATGCATCCGGATGAATACCGCGATCTCGTGGTGCGGGTATCCGGCTTCAGCGCGTATTATATATCTCTGGACCAAGCGGTGCAGGAGGATATCCTGATGAGGACGGAACATGGATGACGTCAAGGGGATCATCACCGATATCCAGGGCTTTTCAACAGACAACGGCCCCGGCATCCGCACCACCGTTTTTCTTGAAAGGCTGTGCTCTTCGCTGCCCCTGGTGCCATAACCCCGAAACCCTGTTCCCGGCCCCGCAGCTGCTTTTCTATCCACAGCGGTGCCTGCACTGCGGGAGGTGTGTTTCCCGTTGTCCGAGGCACTGCCATACCGATGACGAAAGCGGCCATACTTTTCAGCGCGCCGTCTGTACCGCATGCGGTTCCTGCGTTTCCGTCTGCCCGGCCGAAGCCCTGGTCATGGCCGGGAAAGAGGTCCGCGTCGGGGGAGGTCATGTCCCGGATCATGGCCGACAAACCGTATTACGACCTGTCTGGTGGGGGACTCAGCCTGTCAGGCGGGGAACCGCTGCTGCAAGCGGATTTCTGCGCGGAGCTCGCCAAACGATGCTCCTTCGAGGGGATCCGCACCCTGGTCGACACCTCCGCCTGTGTCCCATACAGCCGGTTCGAGGCAGTACGGCCATATGTACGAGAGTATTACGTGGATCTCAAATGCCCGGACGAAGCGGCTTATCGCCGCCATACCGGCGGCAGCCTCATCACCGTCCTCGACAACCTGCACCGGTTATCGGACGACGGGGCGGATATTACCGTCCGCATTCCCATCATTCCACATGTCAACGACACCCCTGAGGCCTGCGCACACATGGCGCGGCATTTGGACGGTATCGCGGTGAAAGCCGTCCATCTGCTGCCCTTTCACAAACTCGGCTTGAGTAAAATATCAGGCGCTCGGCCTGATTTATCCATATGCGGAGGTCCCGAGCTATTCAGTCGGGGATCTGCTCCCTCTGCTCCGCGCATTTTCATCCTATCCGGTATCCATTGCCGGATGAATCGAAGGAGGACATCGCCATGCCCCATGCGAAAGCCGCCCTGTTCAAAGGGCCGCAGCAACCGTTTGAAATTCGCGAGTATCCCCTGCTCCCACCGGAAAAAGGGACGGTACGCCTGGACCTTATCGCCTGCGGCGTCTGCGGCACGGACGTCCATATCCACGACGGCCGGCTGCCGGCTGCATTTCCGTCCATCATCGGCCACGAATTCGTGGGCCGGGTACGGGATATCCATAGCGAAGACAGCAAAAAGCAGCGGTATCCGTGCCAAAGATGCGGTCATTGTCGATATCGCTTGTCCCTGCGGCTCCTGTGCCCTCTGCCGAAGCGGAGACGACGCGAACTGCCTCCACATGGGGTGACGAATGCGGGCGATCCCGAGCAGCCTCCCCACTTTTGGGGCGGTTACGCCGAGGCAAGCTTTGCCCCGGTCGAAAACCTGATCCGTATCCCTGACAGCCTTGATCCCAAGACCGTCAGCGTATGCGCCTGCGCGGGTCCGACGGCCCTCCACGCCTTTGAGCTTGCGCACAGGGCCAATGCCGGCATCGAATCTGCCGGCACCGCAGTGGTGCAAGGGCTGGGTCCAGTAGGATTCTTCGCCGTCGCGTATCTGGCCGCGGCCGGAGTTCCCCATATAGCGGTCGTCACAGCCAGGGAAAAATCCACGGCGGGCCACACTGGCCAAACGGTTCGGTGCGACCGATGTCTATAGCCTGGACCGGCAGGATATAGAAGAAATCACCGCTTCGGTCGCCTCCTCGAACGGCGGCATGGGTGCCGATCTGGTCTTCGAGGCGAGCGGCAATCCCGCCGCCGTTCCACAGGGCTTGCCATGCTCCGCAACCGGGGTGTCTACCTGATCCCCGGACAATATTCCAACCGCGGCGGCATTACGATCGAACCGCAGCTCATCACGTTCCGCGCCCTGCACCTCATCGGCTCTTCCCAATATTCCCACCGGGATGTCGAAGAGTATCTGCGGTTCCTGCAGGCCCACCCCATCTCTGGCCCGTCATCGACGAGCTGGTCACGGAATATCCGTCGGCAGCGTCAACGACGCGTTTGCGGATATCCGGGCGGGCCGCAACATTAAGACACTGCTGGTCCCCGAATCCGCTCGGGCCCTATAAACCATAAACGCTCCGTCCCTTCCAAAAGAGGGACGGGCGTTTGTTCCTCAGTCAAACAAACTCATCTGTTTGCCCGCATAGGCGGGCCGGAAAGCGGGCCGTGCTCTCTCCGGAGAAACGCGCCCGGCAAATCCCGCAGAAACGGCGACGGTTCCTCCCCGGTCAGCAGCAGCAGCTCTTCCTTCGCCCGGGTCATCCCCCATAAAGCAGCCGCCGTTCCTCCGCCTCGTCACAGGGCCGCCCGGGCATCGTCAGCGGAATGAGTCCCTGCCGCGCCCCGCACAAAAAGCACGACGGAAACTCCAACCCTTTTGACCCGTGCAGAGTCATCAGGGAAACCGCATCCGCGTGATAGCGCGGGACCCGCTGCGCCGCATCGGTTTCCTGCCCGAACGCCAGATCCTGCAGGGAAGGACTCCATATCCGGATACAGCACCGCCATATCGAGCAGCCGGTCCAGCGCGGCCCGTGCAGCCGGAGCCGTGCCTTGCACAAACACCTCCCGGATATACCCATCCAGCAGGATATCCGGGCTTTTCCCGCCTGATGCGGGGTGCATAGGCGCGCAGACGGGCCGCCAGTGCCGCCGCGCCCTCACCCCTGCTAGATTCCAGACGCTGCGCCAGGTCAGCCGCCCGCTTCTTTCCCCGGCACGCGCTTCCAGGCCCTCCGCCGTTCGCGGGACGCCCGCGGCGCGCAGCAGGGTACGGAGCGAGACGGAATCCTCCGGACGGATCAAAAAGCGGAAAAAGCCAGCACACCGCGGACCGGTTCCTCCGCGAGAAAGTCCTCCCGTCCGGCCACCACATAGGGGATCGACTCCTTGCGCAGGCACTGCTCGATGAGCTCTGCCTGGCGGTGGGTGCGATACAGCACCGCGATATCCGAGAAGCCTACCGCGTCCATAGGCCGGACCGGACGACGGGACCCGCCCATCCCGGCCTCGAGCATATCCATACCGCCGACCAGGCGGTTGATCTCTTTGGCGATGAACAGCGCCTCGTCAAAAGGATCGGACGCCGTCAGCAGCCGCACCCGTTCCCCCTCGCCGCGCTGTGCCTCCAGACGGGGAGGGCCTCGCCCGGAAGGCGGACAGGACCGGAAGCGCCGCGCCGATAATCGGCGGGGCGGACCGATAGTTCCGGAAAAGGGTGATCTCCCTAAGCGCCGGCCGTTCCTCCCGCAGCCGGTCGAAACAGCGGGCGTCGGAACCACGGAATCCATAAATCGCCTGATCCGGATCCCCGATGACGAAGAGGCTCTCCCCTCCCCGGCTCCATGCCCGGATGAGCCGGAACTGAACGGGATTGATATCCTGGAATTCGTCGACGAGCAGATGGGTGAACCCGCTGGGAGCGGTTCCCCCTCCTGCGCCTGCAGCTCCCGAAGCAGCAGATCGTCGAAATCCAGCACCGACAGATTCTGCAGCCGCTGCGTATAGGCATCGTAAAAAGGGAATATGGCCCGGCCTTCCCCTCATTTTCCCACCCATCCAAACCGCTTTTTCGGGCCGAGACCGCCTGGAGGGCCTCCCGCACCGAGAGCTTCAGCCCCAATTCGTCCAGGATCTCCAACGCGATGGCCACGGCCTCCTCCTGATCCAGAACCGCCGCTGGTTCCTTCCGTTCCGAGAGGCGGTTCAGGCAGATCGCGTGAAAGGTGCCGATCGTCATAGCCTTGACTGTCCGTTTGTCCCCAAAATGGGCCAGCAGCCGTTCCTTCATTTCTCTCGCCGCTTTGTTAGTGAAGGTGACGGCGGTGATATGGGCGGGATCCACGCCCCGCTCCTCCACCAGATAGGCGATGCGGCAAACCAGGGGTCCGGGTCTTGCCGGTTCCGGGGCCGGCGATGACGGCCACGGCGCCTTCTTTGCCGAGGCGGCGGTCCATTGCTCGTCGTTGAGTCCATAATGGGGGCGTCCTCCAAAGCCACTGCGGCCGGGGTCCCGGCCTTTTTCCGGCTCACCTTCCCAGGCTTTTTCCGGTTTCCCGCCCTGCCGGCCGCACTCCGCCCTCAAAGAGAAAAAGCTGACCCGCGTACCGTTCAATTTCCTCCGGATCTAAGAGAGGTGGACCTGCCCGTATTCCCCGTCGTAGCCTGGACGGAGCTCCACCTTCCCCGCCCGCAGGCGGCGGATCCCCTGCCACGCAGGGGCCGGCCGCCCGCTCGACGAGATCGAGCGGTATCTCACGCAGGATAGAAAATTCCGGCCCAAGCTTCCGCAGCAGATCGATATACGCCTCCTGGACCTTTTTCCCCGTGGCCGGGCGTCCGGTGGAAGCGGCGATGACTTCCGGCAGAGGCACCAGACTTTCATAGTGCCGCCGTGCCTCCGGAAGATAGCCTTCCTCCCGGTCGGCCAGTTCTTCCACCCGATGGAGAACCCCACCGTGATCCGGCCGCCGCAGACCGGGCATCTGCCCCCAGCTGTTCGGTCTGCTCCGGCTTGAGACATTGCCCGCAGGAGCGGTGTCCGTCGAAATGGTATTTGCCTTCCTCGGGGAAAAAACTCGACGGTTCCCTGAAATCCAAGGTCGCCGGGCGTCTCCAACGCTCTCGCCATGGCAGGAAAGGACAGCTCCGTCCCGAAAAGATTGGCCTCCGTCCCAGCTTGGCAGGCGAATGCGCGTCGGAATTCGAGACCAGCGTATACCCGTCCAGCGCGGAAAGGCGCCAGTTCATAGGAGGATCGGAGGATAGGCCCGTTTCCAACGCGTGGATATGGGGCGTCAAATCCTCAAAGCACTCCCGGATGTCGTCGAAGCCCGAATAGGCCCCGAACAGGGAAAAATGCGGCGTCAGATATGAGCGGGGATAAACACGGCGCCGGGACAGGTTTCCAGTGTGATTTCGAGCAGATCCCGGCTGTCCAGGCCCAGGATGGGACGGCCGTCGGAATGCAGGTTCCCGACCTCCTCCAGCCTCTTGGCAAAGGCGTTCCGCCTGCTCGAGTCCGGGAAGCAGGAGCAGGTTGTGTACCTTGCGGACCCGGCCGTTCTTTTTGTAAATCGAGCTGATCTCCCCCGTGACGATGAACCGGGGCCGCGCCGCCGTCCCGTCCGTCTCACAGGGCAGACGGAGAGGGTCCTTGAGCGTATACGGGCCGTCCTCGGCGGGCTCCAGCTTCTCCCGCAGCTCATCCCGCCAGGCCGGATGGGTGAAGTCCCCCGTCCCGATCACGTCGAGCCCCCTTGCGCCGCGCCCATGCTTCCAGATGCTCGGCACACAATCCCGGCTGGTCGCGCGGGAATAACGGGAATGGATATGCAAATCCGCCAAAAACATCCTTTTCCCCACTTTCTGACAAAAATTGCCTATTCCCTATCATAAACCAAATGAAGGGAAAAGGCAATCCTTTGTATATTGGAATATGGAGAGGATAGACCGCCCATTCAGCGGCCGGCTTCCTCTTCTGAAACGCTGCAGTACCGGGGCTACTGCTGCCGCAGGCAATCGTACGCCCGTTCCTGCGCCAGGTTGAAGCGGCGAAGCGAAAACCGCGCTCGTCCACCACCACACCGCCTTCGACGTGGAATTCCGGACCCGCCATCCGGATAAACCAACGCTCCATGACCTTCCGCGCACTCTCGGCCACCGCGGGATCCGCATCGTCCAGCAGCCGGGCCACCTCCGGCACCGCCGAGACCGACAGGGGAGCCCAGATGCTCGACATCGACCTCCGGAAGGTTCCCGTCCCGGTAGGCCTGGACGTTGTAGCCGGCGACAAAGCGGTCCACGTCGGCGAAGCCCACAGACAATAACAGGACGGCGGATACGGCCACCGCCACCCTCAAGAAGGGGAAACGGCCGATGAACAGGCGGAACAGCACCGACACCATGAGGACGGACAGGCCGATCATGAACACCGATGTCAGCACCCGCAGGCGCGTCATGCCGTACAGGCGGATATAGAGCACCATCTTGGGAAAACGCCGTCGCCCCCAGCAGCAGCGTGAACACGCCGATAAAGAGGGAAAGGGCCTTGACTCCCGGCGAAATCCGGCCGGTTGGCCCGCGTTTCGCCAACAGCAGGACGAGAAGGAGCAGCAGGATATTGACCGCCGCGATGGCGGTCAGTTCAAAAAAGCCCCGCCGGGCATACGCCGCAGAGGTGAACCCCTGTCCTTCCGGAAGCATCCCGGAAAACGCGCTGAAGAAATAGGCGAGCTGCGAAACAGGTAGCTGAGATAAAACAGGGAGACGCAGGACAGGAGCGCGATGAAAAGGGCGTCCCCCGCCACCTGCAGGCGTTCCCTGCGGCTGTCGGCACATGGAGGCTCCAGGCGTTTCCGATAAGAAAACAGCAGCGAAACCAGCAGCGGCGCCGTCAATACCGTCAGCACCAGACGGAAAACCAGGCCGCCCAGATGGTCCAGGGATGCCGGTCATCATCGATTCGTAAGCGGCGTCGGCCTGCATGAGAAGGGGCACCACCAGGAACAACACCGGCAGCGCCAGGAGCAGGCCGAGCAGCGCTTGCCCAAAATGAGGCGATTTCGGGATTCCCGGCCATCGAACGGAAGGGCTCGGCTACATGCCGGAAGGGCGCAACCACTGTATTCTTCCACCATGTCGCCACCTTGGCGAGGGCATCGCCACCGGTCAGACCGCCGCACAGCCCTCCCACATAAAGGGAATACAGGAACGCCGTCAGGAACAGGTCCAACGTATTGATGAGCAGATCCCGGGCCAGGGCTGGAACCACACAGCCAGCCAGGGACAGAAGCCCGCAGACGATGCCGAAAGCGGATTTTTCGTCTCCCGGACGGACAAATAGAGGGTGGTCAGTACAAAAAGGACAACGTAAGCGATGGAAAACCCGAGGGCAAACCCGCCGAACACGGCAAAATCCATAAACAAAAATGTAGCGGCGGCAAACAAGGCGAAAAAAGACCATGTCCCGCTTTTGCAGCGGCACCAGCGGCTCTCCGGATAAACGCGGTCGAACGGAACGGCATATGGATTCTGATAGGGATAAGGGTTCGAAGAACCCGCTCCCCAATATCCCTGCACCGGTCCTGGATTTGGATATCCCATTTCATATCCCTCTTTCTGATTCTGAGTTACAGGTCGGACGCCTCTGTCTTTTCTATCTCAAATTCCGCCCAAATACACTCTATAGCGGCTCTGTATTGTGTATCCGCCCCCTTTCAAAATATAACCATATATTAGCACATATTTATTGTTTGTCAATAAATTTTTATCTATATCCGTTCTATACCCTTGTCTATGTGCTCTTTTCGGCAGAATGGCCTTCTTATGCGCGGACATACAGAAACATCTTTTTATGGTTTGATATCTTTCTGTTTGACGGGATGCCAGATACTTTTGCGCTCCTCATCCCCGTAGCCCAGCCTCTTATGTATTGTCGTGGATTATGATCATATATCATAAAAAAAGGGGCAGAGGTTTTCCCCCTGCCACTTACAAATCCTCCTGTATTTGGTTGTATCGATTGATAGTGCTTCCTATATGTGTCAAAGGGGATTGCAGGGGAAATCCTCCGTATGCGGAACAGGAGCCTATTTCCCGTCCTGACAGCATCCTCCAGGGGCAGTCCTGGCACAGCTTGAAAGTGCGGTTTGAGCGGCCTCCATCACAGACGGTCTCCGACAGGGATTCCCTTCAAACCTCATTCCTCCCGCCGGGCAACCGGCTGAATCCAAGCCTCAGGGGTTTAACTGTACAATCAAAACCACTAGAAAACTAGTGGTTTGCACAGCCCCGGAAGGGTCAGAACTTGCGGACCCTGGAAGGGGTACTGAGGGTTTGTCATCGCATCACTATCACAGGCAGCCGCTAAAAGCGGCTGTTTTCTTTTTGCCTACTTCCTCTTAACGGGTCTATGTACTCCTTGAGTGTGGTCTGGTCACTTGCTCAATCTTCCTCTAGCTGGTTTTGAGTGTACCCCTCAATCATCTTCGCGTTTTTCTACCGTATCCACAAAATATACCCCTGGTTCACAGGAGGCTCTTGCTTAAGCGACAAGTAAAATGCCGCCCCGCAAAATACGGGACGCACTTCGCTGTAGAATTGTAATGTGAGGTTAACCATTGACGTAAATATCAAGGATCAC
>VOFE01000340.1_pt1 | contig 33018 bp, 65 predicted proteins | sample 5384071 | NCBI WGS metagenome assembly VOFE01 (sample SAMN12384724, study PRJNA508395) | human gut metagenome | isolation source: healthy gut D | host: Homo sapiens
TAATGCCGAATTCCATGAGAGAAGGCTTTATGATAGCTGCCAAACTCCTTGGGTATTCCATGAACACCACCGATGAAGCCCAGATCAAAGAGATGACAGACAAACTGATCGAGCAGAAACCGCTTGTATACAGCTTTGACAACGACAGCGCCAGAGAAAAGATGATAGGAGAGTCGGCGGCACTGGCCGTGATAACCTCAGGAGAAGTGCTTTATTCCAAGGAGTACAATGAGAACCTCGAATATGTCATTCAAAAGAGGGAACAGAGGTATGGACCGACTGCTGGGCTATCTAAGACAGCCCAAAACCAGGAAGGCGCTGAAGCATGGATGAACTTCATGCTGGACGGAGAGGTGGCCGCTACAAACTTTGAATACCTTACCTATGCTATTCCTAATACTCAGATAGCCGATCTGGTGGATGAACCGGTACTGAACCCTACGGCAGAAGAACTTGCCAACTGTGAGACATTAAAGAATCTCGGCAGTGAAGCAGATGATATGTACAGCTCATACTGGAAGACCTACAGAGCCGACTGACAGGACTGACCCGTACCTGAGGGTATGGCAAGCAGGCTGACAGGCCATTGAAAAGTTCATGTAACACAGTGATTAAGAATTTCTTACGATTCCGCTAAGAAACTGTTAATTTTGATGCTTATGGGACAAATCGTCAAAATATGATAGAATTGCAAGGTGTGGGTGACCACACCTTGTTTAGTTGGAGGAAATATGGGAATAAAAAAGAAAAAATTCGGAGACAGAAAAGACGGCATATGGGTAAAAAGCGGACCCGATGCATATATTCGTACCTTATCTGTATCCCAACAGAGCCGACAGCGAAGCATTTATAAAAACGAAAGGATCGATCTTGAGAATGTTAACCGCTATCTGGCAGAAAAAGAATAAAGATATAGATGATGACCCTTATAAACTGTTTCATGTGATATTGGCGGCCATAGTCAAGACGCTGACATTAAGGCCTAAGATGAACTATTTCATCAAGGGCTACCCGTACATACAAAGAGACCTACCGTTACCCTTGCTTTCGTAGTGAAGAAAAGATTTGCCGATGACGGCAAAGAGGCGCTGGCTTTGTTGACTTTGATGAAACTACGACCATTGATACCGTGAAAGAAAAGGTATATGCAGAGATCAACGAGTGCAGGAGCGACAAAGTGGACAATTCGACGGCGGGGATGGGGTTCTTTGCCAAGATGCCAAGATGGATGCTGCGTATAGCAGTATGGATATTACTAAGCTTGACTTTTACGGCAAAGTACCGGAATTTCTTTAAAGACCGACCCCAATTATGCGTCAGTCATGATAAGCAACCTGGGGTCCATAAAATGAAAGCCGGTTATCATCATCTTTCCAACTGGGGTACAAACTCTATCTTTGTAGTAATGGGAGAAAAAAGGTAAGGCCTGTATACGATGAAGAGGGCAACATGACCATGAAAGAGACATTGGATCTGGGACTTACATTAGACGAGAGACTTGCCGATGGCTATTATTATTCAAAATCAGTAAAACTGCTCAAGCATCTGCTGGACAATCCGCAGCTGCTGGAGCGTCCTGCAGGGAGGAAGTAGATTATGACAAAAATGAAAACATGAATGTTAAAGCACCGTGGATAGACCATCTGGACGGCATACCTGCACATCTTGATTATTTTCAGGGGTCAATGTACGACAAGATAGCAGAAGTGTCCGAAAACTATCCTGATTACATTGCTTATGATTTTATGGGCGGAAAGGTAAAATACAAAGATTTTATTTCTAAAAGTGGACAAGTGCGCAAGAGCGCTGGCCGGAATAGGCGTTAAACCTGGAGAAAGTGTTACTATCTGCATGCCTAACGCCCCTCAGGCGGTCATAATGTTTTACGCTGTGAACAAGATAGGTGCCATAGCCAACATGGTACATCCTCTGTCCAGCGAAAAGGAGATAGAATTTTGCCTGAAGGAATCATCCAGCGTAGTATGCCTGACCCTTGACCAGTTTTACGGCAAGTTTGAGAATATCAGGGAAAATGTCCACCTGCGCAACCTGATCCTCACCAGCGTAAAAGATGTCCTGAGTCCTATAAAAAGAAAAAGGATATTATCTGGTGGAAGGGCGCAAGATAAAAAGGTACCTGCCAATGCTGAGATAATCTGGTGGGAAAAATTCCTGCTGGACGGCAAAAAGTACCATGGACCGTTCCATGTGGTGCGCAAGGCTGAAGACCCTGCAGTCATCCTTTACAGCGGCGGCACTACAGGAACACAGAAAGGGATATTGCTTTCAAATCTTAATTTTAACGCCTTGCCCAGCAGATCGTGGCAACAAACCCGATGTACAGGCCGGGCGACAAGATGCTGGCTGTAATGCCGATCTTCCACGGATTCGGGCTTGGGGTCTGCATACATTCAATGCTTGCCAACGGCGGCAGGTGCCTGCTGATACCGAGGTTCAATCCGGAAAGCTATGCCAAACTCCTCAAAAACACAGGCCAAACTTTATCGCAGGAGTCCCTACTCTGTATGAGGCGCTGCTCAGGATAAAAAGCCTTGACAGAGTGGATCTGTCATGCCTCAAAGGTGTATTCAGCGGAGGAGATTCTCTGTCCATAGAGCTTAAAAGCGTTTTGACAAGTTCTTGAAGGATCACAACGCCAGCATACCGGTAAGGGAAGGCTACGGCACTACAGAGTGCGTTACTGCCAGCTGCCTTACACCGGTCAACAGGTACAAGGAGGGCAGCATCGGACTGCCGTTCCCTGACACTTTCTATAAGATCGTAAAACCTGGTACCGAGGAGGAGGTACCTTACGGCGAGGAGGGAGAGATCTGCCTTTCCGGCCCTACGGTGATGATAGAGTATATCAACAATCCTGAAGAAACGGCCAACACCCTGCGCCGCCATAAGGACGGCCTCAAATGGATCCATACCGGAGACCTTGGAATGATGGACGAAGAAGGATTTGTATATTTCCGTCAGAGGATCAAGAGAATGATAATAACCAGCGGTTATAATGTATCCGTCCAGGATAGAAAACATCCTGGATGCCCACGAACTGGTCCACATGAGCTGTGTCATCGGTGTGCCTGACCCGTACAAGATGCAGAAAGTGGTGGCATTTGTGGTACTCCGTCCGGAAGCAAGGGTTTCCAACGAAGAAGCTACGCAGATCCTCATGGAATACCTGAAAAAGCATGTTGCCAAGTATGCTCTTCCTGCTTCCATAGAATTCAGGGAAAGCCTGCCTAAGACCCTGGTCGGCAAGGTCGCTTACAGGATCCTTGAGGAAGAAGAACTGAAAAAGTATCATAAAATGAAAAACTAACTTCCAGATGTACCTTCCTTTAACGAAGTTCGTTTTCATTAGCTCTTTATGTAAGACTGATTTCCGGTTATCCTGTTTTTGTGCCTGTTCATGGGACAGAAAGGACACTATCATGAAATCAAAACATCTGACCTTAGATCAAAGAAAAGCTATCCAGGACGGAATCGAAAACCGTCTCTCTAAAACCGCTATCGCTCGCCTTATCGGCAAAGATCCTTCCACCGTTGCTAAGGAGATTACAGCTCACAGAAAGCTTAAACCTCGCAATCGCTTTAATTCTCCCATCATCTGCGCCAACTTCAAATCATGCACCAAGCCTCGCAAGCTTTGCTCCGACAAATGCCCTCAGTACAAAGAACAGTCCTGCTCACTTCGTGACCGCTCCATCGGTGCCTGCAATCACTGCGAACGCATCCAAAGGTGCAGATTGGATCACTTCTTCTACAATGCTTCAAGGGCTCACGAAGAGTATCTCTTCCATCTGTCCGATTCAAGGCAAGGTGTGAACCTCTCTGAGCCTCACAGAATCCTAATTGCTCAAACTATCAAGCCACTTCTTGATAAAGGCCAGTCTCTTTATCATATCCTTGAAAATCATCCCGAACTTGATATTTCCGTCAAATCCCTTTATACATACATTGAGGGCGGCATTTTCAAGGATTTCGGCATCGATAACTTCTCTCTCAGAAGGCAGGTCTCCATGCGACAGAGAAAAAAGATCAAAGTACGCAAAGAACCTGTCAACTACGACGGCCACAAGTATTCCGACTACCTTCTCTTCTGCAAGGAGAATCCTTGTGTCCCTACTACTGAAATGGATACCCTCTACAATCAGCCGGACGGCCCATATATCCAGACTTTCTCTTTTCAGAATACCTCTCTGATGATCGGTATCCTCCATCATGAAAAAGACCTCTGAATCTATGGCTTCTTCCTTTGACTTGCTTGAGGATATCCTCGCTGATGATTTCTTCAAACTCTTCTCCCTCATCCTCACCGACAGAGGCTCTGAATTTGAAAAAGTCTCCCTCTTTGAGACCAATTCTCTGACCGGAAAAACAAGATCTAATATCTTCTATTGTGATCCTCAGACTCCCTCTCAGAAACCTCATGTGGAGAACAATCATAATCTGGTCAGGAATATCCTGCCTAATGGCAGAAAGCTTTCTTCTTTGACTCAGCATGATCTAAACATCATGTTCAGCCATATCAATTCTGTGCCAAGGAAGATCCTCGGCGGCAAAACACCTTATGAGGTCTTTTCTTTCCTGTACAGCGAAGATATCCTGCATAAGCTGGGAATCGTCCGCATACAGCCCGATGCCGTCACATTAAAGCCGTTTTTGCTTGAGATAGAGTAGGCTGCATCCCTTATTCAACCTGCTCTGATCAGAAGATTCCCATGGACTGGCACACATGACATGCTCTAAAACATCCCAAAGGGCATGTGGAACTTTGTCTTTCACTAAAAGAAAAGCCTCCGCATGTTCCGCTTTAGAGTACGCAAAATTCCAGGTCCATTACTTAATTTTTACACAAAAGGCTGTACTTTTTCAAGATATATCTATCTTTTTCGTATTGAAAACCGAGCTTTATCTTTCATCCTGAACTTGTTTTTTCTTCTGGAAGTTAGTTTTTCATTTTACCACTGAAAAAGTATGCATAGTTATGATCTATGTCAAACCCTGTACCGTGTGTGTCGTGCAGGGTTTTTCACTGCCCGATTTCCATATATTTACATTTTGGCCCAGGTGCTGTATAATAGTGCCAGGAGGGAATTTATGGATTACAGGGAAATAAAAAAGAGATATGGAATACCAGAAGAAGCTGCTGGAGGAATACCAGTCACGGCTTGGAGCATTGCCGCCCGGACGCTTGAAAACGCAAGCTGGGAAACGAAGCCGAATATTATCATGTCTGCGGCAGGGAGATTTACATAAGCCGCAGCAACAGAAAACTTATTGAAGGGCTGAAACTCAAGCGTTATCTGCAGGCGGCCATAGAGAGGATGGAACAAAACATAAGGCAGCAGCAGAAGCTAATGGAAAAGTATATGCCTTACAGCTACGGAGACATCGAAGAATCTATCGGACACATATAAACTTGAAAATATAATATACGGACAGGACAGCTTCGCCAGTATGGATAGGAGTAATTCCATGGCCGCTCCTGCTGATGGACGGAGATTTCGCAGTGAGTATTGCATTCACACTACTTCAAAGGGACAAAAAGTACGATCAAAAGAGCGAGATGCTCATATGTGACCTTCTTGATTCGGCCGGCCTGGATTACGAATATGAAAAGCCTCTGAAGCTAAAAATGAGGAACAGGGAACTGATCTATGTTCATCCTGACTTTACCTTTTCAATTCTTATGGAGATGAGATTTACTGGGAACATCTGGGCATGCTCGGCGATCCGGAATACAGGGCAAATGCGGTAAAGAAGATCGAAACCTATATCGAGAACAGGATAATACCTTCGGACAGGCTGTTCATAACAGGTGAGAGCCTTGACGGCAAACTGGACAGCGGGGCCATCATGAGAACCATTGAGCTTCTGCAAAAAATGCTCCTTGACGGTGAAACTGCGGAAAATATACTTTGCATGAAGAAATTTACACCGAATATCCAATAGACCGGCGATTTAGGGGAACGACTACACCGGAATAAGTGTGTTTCGACGATTTAGGGGGATAGAAAAATTCGACCTGAGACAAAAATGACAATTATAGTTGTCAAAAAGACTCGAAAAATGATGAAAACCCGAATCAGGGTCTGATCTTGCTCCCCTAAAACTTACAAAACAAAAAATAGGGGAGGAAATCCCCCTATATGAGAAAAAACGATATTTGGGTGGAGCGGCGCCCCTGAAACGGTACAATAATGCCAATTGGGGGAGACACCCTTGCTTCGGTCATACTTGCCAGACCCTGCCCCGGCCATACTTGCCAGACACTGTCCCGGCCATACTTGCCAGACACTGTCCAGCCATCCGGGCTACAGCATATGTATGAACTTTTCCCTTTCCGCTTCGATCTCTGTCCTGTGGTGAGGAGTGCAGATGCCGGGCGCACCGCCGGTATGCAGGAATATCACTTTTTCTCCCTTCTTTATGCGGCCTTCCTGACCATCTCCACCAGACCGGCAAAAGCCTTTCCTGTATAGCATGGGTCGAGGATTATAGCTTCTTTTTCGGCCATATAATATATGGCGTCACGCACCTCTTTGCAAGGATTGTTATATGCTCCCCGGTCATAATCTGTAACCAGGTCAAAATCTTTTGGATCGGCGGCAAAGGACAGTCAAAAGTCAGCAACTCTGCCATAATAGTCCATTGCATGGCACGATATCGTCATACAGCAATATTGATATACCTGTAAGGTGGATCGGAAGATCCTCATTGGCAATGCCGGCAAACAGGCCCATATATGTGCCCATGCTCCCGACGGTGGAGATGAGGCGGCAGCCCTCAAGGCCCCCTGATCTGGCCGGCTATTTCCATGGCGCATTCATAATAGCCCAGAGCGCCTATCTCATTGGAACCTCCCATAGGGATAAAGTACACCTTTTCACCTTTATCCTCATAGGATGCGATGATCTCAGGCAATATGCGGTCATAGACCTTGTTGTCACTTACGCCGGCTTCAGGGCTTTTATCCATACATCAGAACCCATGATACCGTCCAGCAGCAGATTGGCTGACAGCTCGCGGATATTCACCGATGGAGACGATAGCGCCTTTAAGGCCATATTTGTTGGCTACAGCGCCGGTCAGACGGCCGTGATTGGTCTGGACCCCACCTACAGTAAGCAGCATGGTGGCCTTGTTATCCATGGCGTCTCTGAGAAGGTATTCCAGCTTGCGCAGCTTTTTCCTCCCATGGCCAGAGGTGTAAGGTCATCACGCTTGATATAAGTTCTATGCCCAGGTCCTCGGATATACGCGGAAGATATTCGATAGGCGTGGGCAGATGAAGAAATTTTCTTTTTCATGGTTTAAAAGCATAGGAAGTCCTCCTTTCGATGTTCCTATTTTCATTTATCACAATCATGATATAATAGAAAAGAATTTTGAAAAAAATACAAAGGAGGGACCGATAGTGGCATTTATAGATAAGCTGGGGCAGGTTGCCAACAAAGTAGGCGAAGTCGCCGGAGATACCTTTGATTACAGCAAGGCAAAGGGCAAGGCCGTCCTGGAAAAGGGAAGATAAAAGATATTAAAGAATCCATCGGAGATTATGTATACGAGACCATTTCCGCAGGCGACGGAAATATAGACATGGACAGGATAAGAGCCTTCTGCGCTGAGATAGATGAACACAAGGCCAACATAGAAGAACTCCAGACAGAAGCCCAGGAGAGCAGCGACAGCCTGTTTGACACCTTCGGCGGCAAGGACGGAGAGTGATGTTAGGAGTCATCAAAAATACTCACTGTTTTTGTTGGCAGCAGTATAGGGTTACTTGCAAAAAAAGGCCATACCTTCCAACTGGACAAGTTTTATCATGGCAGGCATGGGGCTGTGTACAATGTACATAGGAGTCAGCGGTGTATTTGAAGGACAGAATACTCTGATAGCAGTGATCTCCATGGCGATAGGTGCCATCATTGGCCTTGCCATTGACATAGACGGAAAAAGTTAACCGAGGGGCGGAAAAAATAGAAGAAAAAGTTTGTAAAAATAAGGGGAAGGTGACGCCACCTTTGCCGAGGGATTTGTGACAGCAAGCATGGTGTTCTGCGTAGGCGCCATGACCATAGTAGGTTCGCTGCAGGCAGGCTTGGGGACAATACCATGCTCCTGACAAAAGCGACCATGGATGGCATAGGAGCCGTATTCTTTGCCGCATCCCTTGGTTTTGGAGTCCGGCATCAGCAGTCTTTGTATTGGTTTTTCGGGGGCGATCGTGCTGATGGCTCAGTTCATAGAACCATTCCTTAACGATACGGTTATTGCAGAGATGACATGCGTAGGGTCGCTGCTGCTGATCGGGCTGGCATTCAATCTTATCGGGGTGGCTAAACTCAAGATCATGAATTTTATACCGGCAATTTTATGCCGATCTTGCTGAATGCCGCTTTTCGACTGGGCAGGAGGATTCTTTTCAGGATTATTTTAAAAGAAACCGCAGAGAATGATCTGCGGTTTTATCATACTTTCTTTTCAAATACATGGTGACATCTGCTGCAGGTGACTCTTATCCTCCGCGGCCTTTGGGAGCCCGGAGGACCTGTTTGCATGTCGGACATTTGAAATACTTGTAGTGCTTGCGGTCCCGGCTCATATGAACGGAACGGGGCCTGCACATGATGTGTACCAGGCATTTTTTCGGCCTGACGCCTGGCAATATTCTTGGAAAAAGCCCTGAAATATGAATATACCAAAACAATGAGTCCCAACAGGCGAAGTACGCTGCCCGGCACAAAATATCAGCTATGATGAGGATCATGGCGAGGAACAGCAAGCCGCGGCAAAAATTGTCAAATCCATTTCTGCCCATCAAAAACTGTGCCATTCTGTACCTGAAATTGCCCATTAAAAACGCCTCTAAAGAATTTCCATATATTTAATTGTAATCTTATCCGGAGCGTTGTCAATGGGGGTAGGGAATAAACCACCAAAACTTCACCGTTTTGGTCAATTCTTTAGCAAGTCTGCATAGGAGCCGGTATGCGGCCTCCCCTTTCTATCATCTTCTGTGATGACTGGCCTCTGAGCTGCATGACAGGACCGCGGGCCAAGCAATCCTCAAAGTCAAGTTCCTGGCCCTCTTCAAGGCCGATGGCAGGTATGACCCTTACAGCGGTGGTCTTGGAGTTCACCATGCCTCATGGCAGCCTCATCAGCGATGATGGCTGAAAATGGTGGCAGGCTGGGTATCACCGGGTATTACTATCATATCAAGCCCCACGGAACATACCGCAGTCATGGCTTCCAGCTTTTCTATGGAAAGGGTACCGGCTCTGGCAGCTTCTATCATGCCAGCATCTTCGGTGACCGGGATAAAGGCGCCGGAAAGTCCGCCAACGCTGGAAGAAGCCATAACACCGCCTTTTTTGACTGCATCGTTTAGCATTGCAAGAGCTGCAGTGGTGCCGTGGGTACCGCACTGCTCAAGGCCGATCTCTTCGAGTATATAGGCGACCGAATCGCCTACGGCCGGCGTTGGGGCAAGAGATAAGTCGATAATGCCAAAAGGCACTCCCCAGCATTTGGGAAGCTTCGGTACCCACAAGCTGGCCCATACGGGTGATCTTGAAGGCGGTCTTTTTGATGAGCTCGGCCACCTCATTGAGCGGCGCATCGGCCGGAAGCTTGGCGAGAGCCGAGCGGACAACTCCTGGGCCTGAAACACCCACATTTATGACCACATCCGGTTCGCCGGGACCATGGAAGGCCTCCTGCCATGAAAGGATTATCCTCAGGAGCGTTGCAGAACACTACCAGCTTGGCAGCTCCGATACATTGTCTGTCGCTGGTGAGCTGAGCAGTCTTACGGATAACATCGCCCATGATCTTAACTGCGTCCATATTGATACCTGCCTTTGTGGAGCCGATGTTTACGGATGAACATACAAACTCGGTCTGGGCAAGGGCCTGAGGAATTGCCTCTATCAGTTCTCTGTCGCCGGCGCTGAACCCCTTTTGTACAAGAGCGCTGAAACCGCCGATGAAGTTTACTCCGACAGCTTTTGCAGCCCTGTCAAGGGTGAGGGCGTATTTGACCGGATCGCCTCCGCTGGCAGCCACCAGCATGGCTATAGGCGTTACGCTTATACGCTTGTTGACGATGGGTATGCCGTATTTGCGCTCGATGGCCTCACCGGTAGCCACCAGGTCTTTGGCCTTTTCCGTTATCTTGCGGTAAATCTTTTCGCATGAACGGTCTATGTCGCTGTCGGCGCAGTCCAGGAGCGATATGCCCATGGTGATGGTGCGTATATCAAGATTTTCGTCTTGTATCATGGTTATGGTTTCCATGATATCATTGAAATTTACCATTTTTTCCCTCCCTTAGATCATATCCTGTGCATGGAATTAAAGATGTTTTCGTGCATCAGATGGATGACCATGTCAGGGGACTGATTCCTTGAGGGCGTTGTCCAGCTCCTCGAACTGACAGCTCAGCTGGCTTATATCTATGACCATGACCATGCAAAAGTACCCTTCAAGGATGGACTGGGTCACTTCCAGGGACATTGGCGTTCTTGCCTGCGCAAACTGTTGACACTTTGGCCAGGATTCCGACCATATCTTTACCTACAACTGTTAAGACTGCTTTCATTATTATTTTTTCTCCTTTTTTATAAACGCTGAGTAGACGCCTTTTTTGACCGATTCATCAGCGGTATATTTAATATGCAGCGAAGAAAACCTGCTGCTGGAAATAACTTTTGTTGGCGGCCTTGTGGCCGATCATATTGTTGAAAGAATCGGGTGGGATACACAGACCACATCTGAGGCCGGCGGCATCTCCTCAAGCTGAGCCTCAAGATCTTCTCTGGCGATGAGCCCCTCCACAAGCTGGCGGAAAGCCGGATGGAAAGTGCCGGAACTTATGGTTTTTGTCATTTATTATGTCAGAAGACTTTAGACCGACCCGTATTATATTTATACCGGCGCTGTCGATTATCCTGTACATGGCCGCTGTACGGCGGATATGGCCTCTTCGCTGCCGAGGGACGGTAGGTGCCTTCCGGTACATGTCGTAAAAAGCCCGGTATCTTCGATGACGACGGTGGGATAAAGCCGCGCAATGGACGGCGCAAGCCTTACGGTTTCTCTGGCCGAAAAATATCGTCATCCGGAGTATCTCCCGGAAGGCCTATCATGAGCTGTATGCCCAGATTAAATCCATGATCTTTTATCAACCGGCAGCTGTCGTATATGGCCGCAGAATCATGGCCACGGTGGGAAGCCGCAAGGACATGATCGGGAAAAGACTGGGCTCCCAGCTCTATGGTGTCTACGCTGTATGCTTTTAGATTCTCAAGTATCGGCTCATCTATGTAGTCGGGCCTGGTGGAAAGGTGTATTTTCTGTATGATGCCGCGGTCTTTGTAGTCTTTGGCCACCGCCAGAAATGACTTTTGCTCATCAATGGGGATACCTGTAAAAAGCCGCCGAAAAGGACAGCTCGATTTCTGACATGTTCATTTCTGACAGGGTAGACATGTATTCCCTTACGGTTTTATGTATATCCGACGGGGTAAGCGGTTTTGAATGGGCAGTTATCCTGCGCTGGTTGCAGAAAACACATTCGTTATTGCATCCCTTGTGTGGTATGAATATGGGAATGATGGCGTGGTCTTTCATGCTATCCGTCCTTTTCCCTCTATTATGGACCTATATCTGTAAGACGGTATTCTTTAAAGTACACGATATCAAGGCCGCGGCTCTCGATAAAATCACGGATCCTTGCATAATCGCTGTGTCTGGTGATATCTCCGTTAAAGATCATGGTGCTGCCGACTTTTCCGGAGGCTCCGCCTAAAAATCCGTAAGGATATCCCGCAGGATGACCTGGCTCTTTTCAATGAGCAGCACATCCATTCCTGCCTTGACAGCCTCTCTCCTTATCCCCCCTGTCTGCTGTGATTATGGAATCTTCATCCACAACTACACAGCTGCACTTGGCATATCCCCTTGAGCCACATGCACCTCGATCTGCCCTCTCTGCGGACAGCCTTCAGAAGATCCGGAGCCGTGTATTTCAGGTTGTGTATGAAATATTTGCCTGTGGAACATCCGTTAAATATGGCATGGGCAGGATAATAGGGTTCAGGAGAAAACGCTCTCCGTGATAAACGCTGTCTCTAAGCGCGCATGTATATGTCCGGATGAGTGCTTATGGCAGGGTCCATCTTAACCGTGGGCCTCACTTCACAAACCTTATGACCTGATTCTTTCAGGTATTTTTCAGGATTTCATCAGCCTCACAGCTTATATATATATTGGACATGACATTATTATACACTAAAAAAATGTTTTTGTAGCTATTTTCGTAAGTTTGGTAACAAAAGTATCATATAGTATGATATAATCATACAACAGGAGAAAAGCAAAAATGACTAAAATAGGAAATGACTGGGACATCATGCTCCAAGACGAATTTGACAGGCCGTACTTTAAAGAAGCTTGAAAACTTTCTGACTGAAGAAAGAGCCCGATATGAGATATATCCTCCCCAGGAGGATGTTTTTAACGCCTTGAGATATTCATCATTTCAGGATACCAAGGTGGTGATACTGGGACAGGATCCTTACCATGAACCGGGGCAGGCTCACGGCTTGTGCTTTTCGTCAACAAAGGGTGACAATACCGCCATCACTGGTGAACATATATAAAGAGATAGAAAATGATCTGGGTATAAGATGCCGGGTCACGGCTATCTGGCAGACTGGGCAAAGCAGGGGTACTGCTTTTTGAACACAGTGCTGACAGTGCGCAGAGGACAAGCCAATTCCCACAAGGGGAAGGGATGGGAGATCTTTACGGACCGTATCGTCGAAATCCTCAACCAACGGCAGAAACCCATGGTGTTTATCCTCTGGGGAGCCAATGCAAAGTCCAAGACCGAGCTTATAACAAACAAAAGAACATATGGTCATCACGGGAGCCCATCAAGCCCTCTTTCGGCATGGAAAGGCTTTTTGGCGGGAGATATTTCAGCAAAGCCAACAGATATCTGGAGATAACAGGTCAGGAACCTGTGGATTGGGGTATCCTGTGACTGCAGGATAATTGGATAGAGGAGAATATATATGACATATAAGTGGAAAGATCTTGTCTTGCTGTTTTTCAGGGGTTCTGATAGGTACGGGGGCTATCCTTCCGGGGATAAGCGGAGGGTCCTCTGTGTGGCCTTTGGTATTTATGAGCCCATGATGGCCTTTTTATCACATCCCATAAGTTCATTTAAGAAAAATTACAAATTCCTTATCACCATCATTCTGGGCGGAGGCGTAGGGTTCATACTGCTTGCCAAGATAGTGGAAAGTTTTCTGGCCTTTTCCGCTGTGGCCGCCATGTTTTTATTCTGCGGTCTGATATGCGGAACGGTTCCGGAGCTGATGAGAAAATCGGCGCAGGCCGGTTCGGAAAAAAAGGATGGGCTTTTTTTTTATAATCGCCCTTATAGGTTCATACATCTTTTTCAATGTGCTTGATGATGGAGTGACGGGAAATATACAGCCAGGATTCTGGTGGTATGTGTTTTGCGGAGCCATATGGGGGCTGAGTATGGTGGTGCCGGGCCTCAGTTCATCGTCGATATTGCTTTTCATGGGCCTGTATCAGCCTATGGCCAGGGGATAGGCGATCTGGACCCTTATGTACTGGTACCGCTGCTATTGGGCTTTTTGTTACCATAGCCATTACGGCGCGCATAATGAACATGCTGATAGAAAAGTATTACGGTATCGTATCAAAAGGTGATCCTGGGGTTTGTGATTTCCTCGGTGCTCATGATAAGCGCCTACGATGTTTGAAGGCCCGATGCAGGTGGTGACCGGACTGGTGTGCTTTACTGCCGGTTTTGTCATTGCCATGTGGATGGACAGCAGGAACCGTGACATGCAGCGATGAGATAAAGGATATTAAAAGCGCCGACATATCTGATATGTCAGCGCTTTTTATTGCCTTGATATGTTCAGCAATAGCCGGTATGACCGCGTGCAGTCCCCGACGATCCCGTAATGTGCGGACTGGAATATAGGTGCATCCGGATCTTTGTTGATGGCGACGATGGTTTTGACATTGGCAAGGCCGACTACATGCTGTATGGCACCCGAAATTCCGCATGCTATGTAGAGCTTTGGAGATATGGTCTTTCCGGTCTGGCCCACCTGACGGCTGTATGGCAGCCAGCCTGTATCTACAACAGCCCTTGAAGCGGCTACAAACACCTCCGATGGTTTGGCCAGATCCTCTGCCAGTCTTATACCCTGGATTCCGCCGATGCCTTTGCCGACTCCTATTACTATTTGGGCATCTGCGATGTTTATTTCCTCATTATCATCAAAGATCTCAAAAGCATCGATGGTATGGTGCCGTCAAAACCGGGAGCTGGTATATGTTCTATTGTGCCGGTGCGCGACGGGTCAGGGGCCGGCACAGGAAATATCTTTGGCCTGACCAGCCATCTGAGGACGGCGGTTAGGACAGAGTATTGATGCCATAAGGTTTCCGCCAAAAGCAGGACGCGTTTGTATGAGCATACCGGTCTGGCGGTCTATTTCAAGTTCCGTGCAGTCAGCTGTCAGACCAGTATTAAGTTTTGCAGCGATACGCGGGGCAAGAGCCCTGCCGAAAACGGTTGCTCCGATGAGCAGGATCTCAGGCTTTCTTTCACGGATGATGTCTGCGGCAAAGGAGGCTATGGCAGCATCATTTTCTGGCGGACAGTCATCCATGACGATCACATGATCGGCTCCATGGGCGATCAGAGTACGGGATCCGTCATCAAGATCGTTGCCGGATCGGCTGATGTCATCTGTCGGACAGGTCAGTGCAGTCACAGGACAGCCGAGAGAAACGGCCAGCCTGCGGGCGCAGCCCAGCAGTTCCAGTGATACCTGGCGGATCTGCCTGCCATCGGTCTGAATAATGACAAAAAATGCCGCCGGAAGCGGCGTCCGGCCCTGACTTTGATGATACTTCCGTCCAGATGGCTTTTGTGGACATATATCTATACAGCTTCCGCAGCCGGTGCAGCTGTCGAGGATGGAGGCAAGACGATCCCTGACGGTAATGCCTCCGAATGGGCGGCTTTTTACGCAAAGCCCGCAGCCTATACATTTTCAGCTATGATAGAAATCATCAGATGATACCTCTTTTCAGATAATGTGGAGCCTGGCCAGCTCGCCCGGCCAGTTCTGCGGGCCTGCTGATCAGGAGAGCCGCCGATCATGCGGGTTATTATCTCCTGCTTAGGCACAAAGGTGCGCTTGACCTGAGTTGCCGAACCCTGCAGACCTATCCGTTCTTTGTCCATACCGGGAAAATCAGCTGCAGACCATGTGGTGACCGGGTGCCCTGCGGCATAACGCAGACCTGCTATGGATGGCAGCCTTGGGACATTTATCTCTTTGGTGACGGTTATCAGAGCAGGGGCTTCACCTCCCATATGCTATAGCGATCGTCGCCCATGCGGCGGCAGCGGAGGAGAGCCTCGTCAGCAGAAATGATCGACATATGTCTGTAAGACATGGTATACCGAGAAATTCTGCCAGTATGGGAGGAACCTGGGCCGTGTCGCCGTCGGTGGCCATCCGGCCGCAAATGACAAGATCAAAACCGCCGCGCTTTTGTATGCCCCCTGAGCCAGGGTATAGGCGGTTGCCAGAGTGTCTGCGCCGGCAAACTGTCTGTCGCTGAGCAGAAAACCGTCATCGGCGCCCATGGCCATGGCTTCTTTCAGAGCCTTGGATGCAGCGGGGATGCCCATGGTGAAGGCATGTATGCTGCCGCCGTATCTTTCCTTGAGACGGACTGCTTCTTCTGCTGCAAACAGGTCAAAAGGATTGAGTATGGCTGGTGCTTTGTCGCGCTGCAATGTGTTGGTTACAGGGTCCAGGCGAACTGTATACGATTCGGGCACCTGTTTTATACATAAGATCATGTTCATGGGCGATCCTCCTTTTTGAGAAGTGTCTATAGCCGGGCAGCCGGCCGTATCCGCAGGAGCGGCAGCTGTCATATCAGAGTGCCGGACACGGGAAAAATGTTACCTGCACAAAGGGAGACCCTCCGGGTCAAAGACAGCCTTTAGAGCAGCCATTTCCTCAAGCTGACTGTCAGAGTACATGGCGCGCAGAAAAGGCACCTTAAGTTTTCCGATGCCGTGCTCAGCTGCAACGGAACCGCCCCATGCTGATACTGTGTGCGCCCAGCCCATATATAATGCTTTGGCTTTGTCATATTCCTCAATGGAACGGGGGATCACATTGACATGCAGGTGATTCTGACCTATATGTCCAAATATCACAAAGTTGAGGCCGGCCTCTGTCAGGTCTTTTTCGTACATGTCCAGGGCCGGATCCAGATATTGGGCCGGGACTGACATATCAGTGCCCAGTTTGGTGATGCGCGGGTCACTTTTGCGGCATTGGTCCACCTGGATGTTTACACATTCCGGGCAGGCGTGGCGGAAAAATCTGAGTTTTTCCATTTTCTGCCCGTCAAGGGCGACCCAGGTATCATGCTCATTTCCGCCGGAGCGTTCCACAAAGGGTCCCAAGCCTGGAAAGGATTTCCCAGGCTTTATCATCATCAGCACCGTCAAATTCTGCGTAGACAGCCTCCGGGGTACCATCCGGCAGAGGCTGGAGCTGCGAAAAGGCCGGATTGGACTGCTGCTGGTCCTTAAGCAGGGCCAATGCTCTCCGGTCGAAGTATTCTATGGAAAGGGGCAGTACCGGAAGGGTGATGTACCCTCAGGCAGGGCCTCTTTTCTAAGGGCACGCACAAGAACAAGGGCAGACTGGCGATCCTGCAGGAAAGCTACCGTACCTATGCGCATGGCAGGAGCTTTTACCAGTTTTAATTCTATTTCCGTAATGACGCTGAGTGTCCCTTCGGCCCCTATGAACAGGTCGATAAGATCCATGTTTTCGTCTATGTAATACCCGGCGGCGCTTTTTACCTTTGGAACGGTGTAAGAAGGCAGACGCCCGGTAATGTGCCGTCCGCTTTCTGTGACCAGATCGAAATCACGGCCTCCGGGCCATGGAACTGCCTCTGCGTACGGTGATCACATCGCCGCCGGGAAGCACGGCTCTGATGGCTTCCACATAATTTCTGGTCGGGCCGTAAAAATGTCTTGGCCCCCGAAGCGTTGCATGATACCATGCCGCCGATGGAAGCGGATATCTCGGTAGGGTCAGGCGGGAATATCCACTGCCCTGCTTTTATATTTTCAAATTTTTTTGGCTTTCGGCAGACCATCCGGTCACATCGAAGGATTTCTGCTCCAGCATCTTGTTGAGCTGCGTCAGCAGGAGTCCCGGCTGTACCCTTATGAAGAGGCTGTCGCCTTCTTGCCGCAGACCTAGGATCTTGCTCATCCTGCTCATGTTTAAAATATATCCGCCGTATGGCACCGCAGCTCCGGTCAGACCTGTACGAGCTCCCTGAACGGTGACAGGCGTATGGCTGTCCCGTGCGGCTTTCAGTATTTCCGGACCTGTTCCTCGTCCTGGGGGAAAAGCGATGGCTTCTGCCCATCCTGTGGACCGGGATTCATCCCGCAGATATTCCTCATAGGTCTTGTCGGTTATGGGGTGGATGTACTGCATGAAAGACCTCCTGTGATTATGATCTATGGAGATATTTTACCTGAAAATACCGGGAGAAGCAAGATGTCTGCGGGCAGCAGGCAGACAAGCAGTCAAAATTCAGAAAAAGATAAAAAATATCACAGGCTATCTTAAGAATATACTGGTATCCTCAGCATATTACAAAGAATCGAGGAGGAAAGTTTTGAAAGTTAAAGCGATTTCCGTTATCCCTTTTAATAGTAGGTGTATTGGCCTCTTTTACCGGCTGCCAAAGTGAAACGCCAGTTAAAACAGAAGTCACCAAAGTGACCTGCAGTCAAAATGAGATCAAAGGAGCCCACAGAGCTGGATATGCCGCAAGATGGAAAACTTGAGATAGAGATGGAGACTTTAGCAAAACCAGACGCTGCAGCGCCGGACGAAAAAGCGGCATTTATTTCTGTCATCCTAAAAGAAGACACAAACCTTTCCATTCAATACACCTATGACACATACGGAAAAGAAGGTATGATGCTTTGCTGTGAAGCAGCTGATACAGAAACCGGAGAAATGAAGCTCAGACCCATAGCTTCTTCATATCTGGCACAGCTATCAGAAGAAAATTACGGGGAAACATGGCTAAGCAGCGGACTTACTTTAGAAAAGGGGAGAAAACATATTTTATGTGAACGGAGGAGAACAGACATTGCCATATCGGATGATGATGACTTTAACTTTTCAGGAACATGATAATGTGGAAAGATCGTGATGTATCCGCCATCCGTATGACGAACAGAATCAAATTAAACGATCAAGAACGGTTCCGCGGCCATTAGCTGCCGGAACCGCTATTTTGCGGCCGCAAATGACTGTTTTGCCTGCTGCCCGAAAACCTGGATCTTAGATCCAGACTAGAGGGTGATGCTCATTCATAAAGCGTGCTGCGAAAAGTAGAAAATGAGGGTTCGATTAGATGCGTTTTTACAAAAATCATTGATTAGTTGAGAAAACATGGGAGATATAAAAGAGAGAACTCAAGAAAGATGCCCTGAAAAGCGGAGAAAAAGAAAAAGCCTGCAAACGGCCAATAACCGCTTACAGGCTGGGTTTTTGTGGCGGAGATGCAGGATTTGAACCTGGCGCCGGCAGAGCCGGCCTACCGGATTTCGAATCCGGACCCTTCAACCACTTGGGTACATCTCCGTGACCATAATAATATATCACAGACGGTGGATTTCCGCAAGCGTCAAAATTAACGGCTGCTCAGCGAAAATTAACGGCTGCTCAGCGAAAAAATCGATCCATATATAAATAAGGGTTGTTGACACAGATTAAGAAATAAAATATACTTGAGGCAATATACAGGCACAATATATTTGTAACATTTGAAAAAGCATAAGCTTGATGTGAGGGGATTAGTTATGGCATTTTTACAGGAAAGCGAATGGATGTTTTAAATGAAATAGCATATAATATATCGTTCATCTACTCCTTTGATGATATGAGAAAGACTGTTTTAGACAGGCTCAATATGCTCATAGGATTTCATGGAGCTGTTTTTCACTTGTGGACAACCATGAGGTTACAAATAGCATTTCCTATAATATAGATGATAAGAACATTGATTTGTATGAAAAAATTATAGCAACGGAAATCCTCTTTACTGGCTTTTGATCAGCGGGTATAATATGGCGTATTTGCAGACAGAGCTTCTAACGGAAGAGGCTATGGAACAGTCAATATTTATCATAATTTTTATTTGCCGTGCCGGTTTAAGTATGCAATGGGCATGAATATTGTGTTTCGCGAAGAAGTCGTTGGACTCGTAACTTTTTCCGAGAAAAAGGAAGGGATGACTTTACAAAGAGATCTCTTTATCATGGATCAGCTTCATAAACATCTGGCCTACAGACTTTACTATGAAAATAAAAAAGGCGACGCGAGATATTTCTTTGCTAAAGGATATCATGAGAGGATAAGCAGAGAATTCGGCCTTACAGGTAGAGAGTCAGAACTTCTGGACTATGCGGTAAAGGGTTATAGCAATGAAAAGATAGCAGGATTGATGAATATAAGCGTCAACACTGTTAAAAAGCATTTTCACAGTCTTTATGAGAAAATGCATGTAACAAATCGTGTACAGCTTCTTCAGGGATTGCCGTTATCTACAGATAAGATCAATTTTGATGAACTTTAGCTGAAATATGACGCATATAATTTAATATTATTCATAGCAAAAAGAAGTCTTTGCAAAGCGCAGATCCGTTTTGTGAGACTTCTTTTTATATGAGAAAAGGTACAAAAGGTAGTAGATTTTTACCTGAAAGAACCATAGAAAGAAAAAACTTATCCATGAAAATCAAACGAAAGAGCGATTTCTTATGAAGATGATAATTGATAAAGTAAAGCTAAGAAACTTTAAAGAAGGGACGGCGCGTCATGAAAGAAGAACTGAAAAAAAGCAAAGATAGTACCGGTAGTAAAACTGGAAGAATATGAAAAAGCGGAGCTGCTTGCGGAAGCGCTGCGAAAGGGCGGATAAATTGTGCGGAAATCACTTTTCGCGCAAGCGGAGCTGAAAAGGCCATAGCCTCCATTACATCGGCCTTTCGGATATGATGGTGGGAGCGGGGACCGTCACAAACATGGAAGAGGCTGAAAAAGCTGTAAAGGCAGGCGCAAATTCATTGTAAGCCCGGGCTTTGATGAAGAAATAGTTGACTTTACGCTTGAGATGGGGCTGTTGCCTTTGCCTGGCTGCGTAACGCCGACAGAAATTCAAAAGGCCATGAGGAAGAACCTGTCTGTCGTAAAAATTTTTCCGGCAGAGCAGTTTGAGGAGTGAAAACAATAAAGGCTTTGGCCGGGCCTTTTTCAATCTTTACAATTTATGCCGACAGGAGGTATTTCTCTGGATAATCTGGGGGAATACCTGCGGGAAAAAAGCGTTATAGCGTGCGGCGGCTCTTTTATGGTAAAGGATGAACTCATAAGAGAGAACAGGTGGGAGGAAATAGCTGAAATAAGCCGCAAGGCTATGGAAATAAGCGGTTCAGTGAAAGGAGAATGAAAATGTCAAAATCGTAACATTCGGAGAGATAATGCTAAGACTGGCTCCAAAAGGTTACCTTCGTTTTGCAGGAGCCGGAATTTCAGGCTACTTTGGAGGCGGTGAAGCCAATGTTGCTGTATCGCTGGCAAATTACGGCCTCGACGCGGCGTTTGTGACAAAATTACCGGAAAATCCGATCGGGGAAGCGGCTATCAGGAACTGCGAAAATATGGAGTAGATGTCGGCGGCATTTCGACAGGCGGCAGCCGCATTGGGATCTATTATCTGGAAAAAGGCGCGTCGCAGAGACCTTCAAAGGTCGTTTACGACAGAAGCACATTCAGCGATCGGTGAAAAGCTGCCGTGATGATTTTGATTGGAACAGATTTTTAAGGACGCCGGCTGGTTCCATTTTACAAGGGATTACCCCGCACTTGGGCCAAATGTGGCTGAAATTTGCAAAGATGCGGTAAAGAAGCTAAGAAAAGAAATATTACGGTAAGCTGCGACCTGAATTTCCGTAAAATCTGTGGACAAGTGAGCAAGCCGCTGAGACGATGGGCGAGCTCATGAAATATACCGATGTATGCATTGCCAATGAAGAGGACGCAGAAAGTCTTTGGGATAAAAGCTGATGCTACAGACATCAATGCCGGAAAGCTGAACCGTAACGGATATAAGGATGTAGCCAGAAAGCTGATTGAACGCTTTGACCTTGATTACGCAGCGATCACGCTGAGAACAAGCATATCAGCCAGCGACAATAAGTGGGCGGCCATGCTGTACCATGACGGGCGGGCAATATTTTCAAAGGAATATTCAGTACATATAGTAGACCGGGTAGGAGGCGGAACAGTTTTGGGGCAGGGCTGATATATGGCCTTTATACGGGAATGGACGATACTGAAGCCCTTGAGTTCGCGACAGCCGCTTCGTGCCTGAAACATTCAATAGAAGGGGATTTCAACCTCGTTTCGGTAAAGGAAGTCAAAGCTCTGCAGGCGGGGATGGCTCCGGCAGAGTGCAAAGATAGATCAGGAGGATGGATGATGAGGCAAAAAGGGATTTTATATCTGAAAATACCAGGACGATTCAATTTTTCAAGATAAGAAAAATGTTCAATAAAGCGTTGGAATATGAAGACCCAATAAGTTTTACAGTTGGAGAGCCGGATTTTATACCTTCTGAAAACATTTTAAACGCTGCGTGCAGAGCTATAAAGGAAGGAAAGACCAGGTACTCCGAAAACGCCGGTATACTTCCGCTCCGGTGTGAGGTGAGCAAATATCTTGAACAAGAAATCGGATTAGAATATGATCCGGATACGCAGATAACCATGACGCCGGGAGCAATGGCCGCCCTCTTTCAGGGACTTAAAGTAATTCTCGACCCTGAGACGAGGTTATTGTGATCGAGCCATGCTGGACAAATTATATACAGCAGATACGGATGTGCGGAGGGTTCCTGTCAGCGTCAGCGCAGACGCCGACAGAGGCTTTACACCGGATATAAAAAAGCAATCAGAGAGGCGGTAACAGAAAAGACTAAGGCTATAATAGTAAATTCGCCGTGTAATCCAACGGGAGCGGTTCTGAAAAAACAGATCTGGAGCAGCTTGCTTCACTGGCAAAAGAATTTGACCTGCTGGTAATCAGCGATGAGGTTTACAAGCACATTATTTTTTGACGATGTAAGCTTCACAAGTATAGCGTCGCTCGATGGCATGAAAGAGCGCACACTGGTCGTTGACAGCTTTTCTAAAACATTCGCCATGACCGGATTTAGAATAGGGTACGCGGCCGGGCCTGCACATATCATCGGAAATATAACAAAACTGCAGGAAAACATAAGCGCCTGCGTTGCCATGCCGAGCCAATATGCTGCATTGGAAGCCCTTCAGGGAGAGCAGGATCACCTTGACTTTATGGTTGAGAGCTACAGAAAACGCAGAGATTACCTGGCAGATCGTCTCCGTTCCATGCCGCTGGTGAGATATACGCCATCAGAAGGCACATTTTATGCTTTTATCTCTATTAAAGAAACCGGCTTGTCAAGCGAAGAATTTGCCATGAAACTTTTAGAAGAAAAACAGGTGGTGGTTGTACCGGGCGATGCCTTTGGCCAATATGGAGATGGTTATGTCAGACTGTCTTTGCAGCGTCGATGGACCATATCAAAAGGGGCCTTGACCTTGTTGAAGAGTTTCTCAATGATTTGCAAAAAGAAAGGCAGACGAATGGGCATAAATATAAAAAGGCTTATGGCCGACTTGTATGAGCTTGGAAAAATAGGTTTTATTCCCGGAAAAGGTACAAGCCGCGTGGCGTACAGCGAAAACTTTCTAAAGGGAAGAGAGCTGATCAGGTCAAAGATGGAGGAGGCAGGGCTGATTACTTCCGTAGACGCCGTAGGAAATCTTACAGGACTGCTGCCAGCGTCCAACGATGACAAGATGGCGAAAAAAGATCGCGGTGGGCTCGCATATTGATACCGTGCCGATGGGAGGCATTTATGACGGAGCCCTGGGGGTCATAAGCGCCATTGAAGCCGTGCGGGCGCTCAAAGAAGAGGGCTGGGCAAACAGACATCCCATAGAGGTGATAGCGTTCAACGAAGAGGAAGGTAATGCGGTTGGCGGCACATTCGGGGAGTAAAGCTTTCGCCGGAGCTGTTCTGGAAGAATCAATGAGGGAGCCTATGGCTTTATATCATATTTCCGAGAAAGACTTTAGGAGCTGCAAGCGAAGGGCAGAAGATTATCTGGCATATGTGGAATACCACATCGAACAGGGTGGATTGCTTGAAGCGAAAGGCATGACCATAGGCATCGTTGAAGGGATTTTGGCATACTCCGCTACAAGGCTATTGTCAAGGGGATGGCAAATCATGCGGGAAGTACCCCTATGGCCCTTCGCGATGATGCGATGGAGAAAACCTGTAAAATGATCACATGGCTTATGGACAAGGTTCGCGCAACCGGAGATACCATGGTATGTACCATAGGCACCATGGATGTGGAGCCGGGAGCGGTCAATGTGATACCTGGGGAGACAAGCTTCGTTATCGAGCTGAGAGATAAAGAAATGACAGGTATGTATGAAGTAATAGATAATTTTAGGAATGAATGGAAAGACAAGGGACTTCGATTAGAAGAATATATTACCCAGCCTGAGACACTCTGTGATAAAAAAGGCTTTGTCTGCTTGCGGAGAATGCTGCCGATGAGAAAAATACGCTCATATGAGAATGTATAGCGGAGCGGGGCATGATTTGATAAATATGAGCTTTATAGCGCCTTCAGCGCTTTTTGTTTATTCCCAGCAAAGGCGGTATAAGCCACAGATATGACGAATATTCCTCGCCGGAGGATATTAAGGCTGGCGCGGAGGTCTTTCTTGAAACAATAAAAAAGATAGATAAGGGGAGTTTGAAATTGAAAATTAAGATCATCAACCCTAATACAACACAGTCTATGACAGACAGCATTTATGATGCAGCATTACGGTCTGCTGATCCCGAAACGGAAATCCTGGCAGTAAGCCCAAAGACAGGCCCGGACAGCATCGAGTGTTATGTGGATGAGTATCTGTCAGTACCGGGCGTTCTTCAGGAAATAATCAAAGGAGAGAGAAGAAAAGCCGATGCGTTCATTATCGCATGTTTTGGTGATCCTGGGTTGTCAGCAAGAGAAATAACAGATAAACCGGTTCTTGAATATGTGAATCCGCGATTACCGCCGCCAAGTTTATTGCGCCTTATTTCAGCATTGTCTCGGTGCTTGAGCGGTCAAGAAAAAGTTACGGAAGATATTGTCAAAGCTTATGGAGCAGAAAGCTTTTGCCGATCAATAAGATCAACCGGTCTTTCTGTGCTGGATTTTGGAAAACACCCTGAAAAGGACTGGCAGCTCTGGCAGATCAGAGCAGGATAGCAGTTACCCAGGACGGGAGCCGAATGTATCCTTTTGGGATGTGCCGGTTTTGTGGATTTTGCCGATGAACTGCGCAAAGAATTAGGCGTGCCTGTACTGGACGGCGTGGTTCCGGCGGTAAAGTTCGCCGAGGCGCTGGTAAAATGAAGGTAAAAACCAGTAAAGCCAATACATGGAAACCACCTGAAAAAAAGAATTTAAAGGATTTGACGGTATAGTTGAAATATAGAGTTAAAGGGTGAAAAATATGATAACTTTAATAAAAAATGGAATGATAATTACAGACAGAAATGAATTTAAGGGCGATATCCTCATTGAAGGTGAGAAAATATCAGCAATCGGGGAGCATATCGAAGCCGATGCGGATAGAATTATCGATGCTGAAGGAAAATTGGTAATGCCGGGAGGCGTTGACCAGCATACTCATTTTTCAGCTTTGTGCAATGTTGGCGACAAAGATACTGCCGGTTATGAAACTACGGACTCGGCAATAGTCGGAGGGACTACGACCATAATAGATTTCGCGCCTCAGGACCCTGATACTGGATTGTTGGATTCTATCGATTACCGTATCAATGTCAGGGCAAAGGGCAAAAAAGCTGCGTGGATTATGCCCTGCATGCCATGGTAACATATCTGACAGATGATATTTTGATGAAATATATAAATTTCCGGAAAAGGAATATCCAGTATAAAGATATTCATGGCATATAACGGTTCTCCGCTTCATGTTGACGACGGTTCTTATTACAGGATCCTTGAACGGGCAGGAGAAGTTGGCGCCACGGTATTTGTACATGCGGAAAACGGTGAAATACTGGATTTTCTCAGGAGAGAATGTATCAAAAAGGTCAGACGGCTCCCAAATATCATTATATTTCCAGGCCGCCGTTTACGGAAGCGGAAGGAGTCAGGAGGGCGGCATACCTGGCTGGAAAAGTAGGTACGCCGGTATATATAGCGCATGTTACATGCAGAGAAGCCCTTAAGGAGCTTATTGAGGCCAGGGGAAACGGAGTCAATATCAACGGCGAAACATGTACCCACTATCTTACCATAACAAAGATGTGCTTGACAATCCTGACTTTAATGAGGCGTCTAAATATGTCTGCTCGCCGGCGCTCAGGGACCAGGAAGATATAGACGCATTGTGGGATGCCCTTAACAGGGGTATACTGACGGCTGTTTCTTCGGATCATTGCGGGATAGATGTGGCGGAACTGAAGCAGGCGGGCAGAGATGATTTCACGCAAATCCCGAACGGATCGCCGGGAGCCGGAGACAGATTTTCCATGATATGGACATATGGCGTGGAGACCGGCAGGATTTCAAGAAAAATTTGTAGAATTGATCGCGGCCAAGCCAGCTAAGATCAACGGGATATTTCCACAGAAAGGAACGCTGGAAGTCGGTTCCGATGCGGATATAGTGATATTTGACCCTTCATTAGGGAAGGGACTGTACGCCTTGCCGATAACCCTAACGGAGTGGACTACAAATATATTCGAGGGAAGAAAAAAGATAGGAAAAATAGAAAAAGGTCCTTTTAAGGGGAAATATAGCGGTTGACGACGGAAATTCGTTGGAGAATACGGAATGGGACGATTCATCCGCGCAGACATGCATGCGGGGTGTTATACAGGGCTTTGATATAGATATATCGGGAAAGCATTTGGACTGCAAGGGATTTGGCATATAAGCCAGATGATTTACTTTTCCATTGCAGTTCAGATGCTTTCATATAAAGATTATCATTTTGCTTCTTCGATTTATATGATAAAATTAAAAAAGCCAGAAAGAAGGTGGTTGATATGTCAGATTTGAATTTAGACAAAATACTGAACATATATAACTATTTCGACGGATAATGATCACGGATGAAAAGGCGTTATCAAGTATTACACTAATTTCAGGACTGATGTATATAGCCTGCAATTAGATCAAATTGTAGGAAAACAGTCCTGAGATTCATCCGAACTCACGGAGGAGCAGAGCACCATTATGCAGGTCCTTAAAACAGGACAGCCTATCTATGACCGGGTAGAGCATCTGACTACATCTCATGGAGATACTGTTACGAACATCTGCAGTACTTTGCCCATAATGCAGGGAGACAAGATCGTAGGTGCGATTGATTTTGCCAGGAGTATTGATGACGGTCGTAATAAGGATATCAACGAAGGTATATAAACATACCAAAATTTCAAAATAACAAGGACAAAGCTTTACCATCTTGACGACATCGTGACATCGTCAACCAAGATCAATGAAATAAAGAAGCAGATCCCCATGATCTCTAATACGGATTCTGCGGTAATGATATGCGGAGAAACAGGTACGGGAAAAGAAATGATCGCCCAGAGCATCCATACTTCGGGTGTGCGGTGCGGGGCTAATTTTGTTTCTCAAAACTGCGCCGCTATCCCGGAAAATCTGCTGGAAAGTATTTTTGTTTGGAACGGAAAGAGGAGGCTTTACGGGGAGCGGAGGATAAAGCGGGTCTGTTTGAAATTGCCAATGGGGAACTTTTGTTCCTGGACGAGATCAATTCAATGGAATTAGGCATGCAGGCCAAAATATTGAAAGTTATAGAAGAAAAGCAGATTCGCCGTATAGGTGGTAATAAGTCGATCTCCTTGATGTAAAAAGTCATAAGCGCAGTCAATAAAAATCCCTGTCGCCTGTATCAGAGAAGGTTCATTGCGCCAGGATCTTTTCTACAGGCTGAGCACTGTTTTTATCGAGGTGCCTGCTCTGCGCAATCGAACTGCTGATATACCGGTTATGATTCAATTACTTTATAAATGAGTATAACAAAAAAAGATGAACAAAAATGTTACCGGCGTGACTGCTGAAGTCATGGAGCTGTTTTGCCAGTATTCATGGCCGGGTAATGGAACTGAAAAAATGTGATCGAAGGGTCATTTAACATCATCCGTTCCGGGAAATAGGCTTGAAAGTCTGCCTTCATATTTGACATCTCATTTTGAGAATGAAAAGTTTATGGTGATTAACTATGATGATGATCAAAGTTTAACAGAAAAAGTGGAGGAATATGAAAAAAAGACTCATAATGGGCGTTAAATTCTACAAAACATGTCCTTAGCAGCTGACAAACTGAAGATTTCAAACAGGCGCTTAACTATATAAACTATTAAAATACGGATTAAAAGACCGTAAAAGATAAAGTATCTAAATTGCAGAATCCCTAAATGATATGCTCCCTTTTTATTGCAAATTTCAGGGAAAAAGCAGGAAATGAAAAAAATAAAAATTTCTTTACCCTAAAAAATAAAAAAATATGTACGGGGAAGTGACGAAAGATTGAAATAACAGAATTTCCCATTGTGGCATGACTATTGCAATATCTCATTGATCAAACAAGTATTTTCGACTGAAATGCTGCTTGCTTTGTTAAAGACAAAAGAGAAAGAAGGACAAGAGATGAAGAAATACTTAGTAAAAAGACTGATTCAGCTTCCGATCATCTTGCTGGGAGTGATAGCTGTAACCTTTCTTATCGTGCAGTTTACGCCTGGCGATCCGGCGGTTAAACTGGCTGGAGGCAATGCCCGCCCGGAAGACATTGAGGCGATCAGAGAGCAGCTGGGACTTAATAAACCGGTACTTGAACAATTCGTCGATTATTTTGTAAATATTTTTCACGGCGATTTCGGGAGATCTTTTGTCAGAAAAAAAACAGAAATCGGCGGAGAACTGGTAACTGCCCCTGGCCAATACGGTGTATCTTATCGTATTTGCCCGTATCTGGTCGGTGATAGCGGCTATTCCTGCTGGGAATCGTAGCTGCGATCAAGCAAAACACATGGATAGATAAGGCGTGTATGACTTACCCTCGCAGGAGTTTCAATACCGCAGTTCTGGCTGGGACTCATGCTGATGAAATTTTTCTGTATGAGCCTTGGAATCTTTCCTATTTCCGGAATGGGAGATTCGTTTTTCAGCATGGACGGCCTAATGCACGCATTCCTTGCCGGCGCTGATGCTTGGGCTTCCTCAAATGGCGTCCATTTCAAGGCTTACCAGATCGGAGATGCTGGAGGTAATGAGACAGGATTACATAAGGACGGCGAAAGCCAAAGGTTTGAAATATAGTGCGATAATCATCAAACACGCACTGAAAAACGCGGCTCTTCCGCTGATAACCGTAATCGGAACGCAGACGGGGTACATGCTCAGCGGATCGGTGGTCATAGAAAATATCTTTTTCATGGCCGGGTCTTGAAGATATTCTACCACGGCGATCCTGAGCAATGATTATCCGGTTATACAGGCCAGCATCCTGCTGTTTGCGGCAATGTTCCTGGTAGTAAACCTGATCGTGGACCCGACATACAGCGCGATCGATCCGAGAATCAAATATTAAGGTGGTGACTGGTTTGGAAACATTAAACAGCAGTTCAGCGGCAATTATGCTTAGAAAATGCCTCCGCAATAAAAGCGTAGTAATAGGCGCGATAATTTTATTCATTATGATTATGATAGCCGTATTGGCCCGGTCATATCGCCACACGACCCGTATCTGACAAACAGCGCCATAGCCTGCGCAAAGCCGTCGGCGGAATATCCTTTGGCACCGATGAATTGGGAAGGTGTGTTTGAGCCGTATGCTATACGGCGCCAGGATAACGATTCCTTACAGCCTTATGTCCCTGGCCGTGGCCGTGGTCATAGGGGTTCCTATCGGACTGATATCCGGCTTTTACAGACATCTGGACAATCCTCTTATGCGATTCATGGATATTCTCATGGCCTTTCGGGAATGCTCCTGGCCATAGCTATTGTTGCGACACTGGGACAGGGCCTTGGGAATGTGACCATAGCCGTAGGGGCTTGGCTCTATGCCGGCATATGCCAGACTGATACGAGGCCTGGTGCTTTCCCTTAAAAAATGCCTTATAGAAGCGTCCATATCAGCCGGAGCCTCAGATCTCAGGATAATAGTCAGACACATACTTCCAAATTGCATACCCTACGATAATAGTGTATTCGATGCTGAGATGGCATGGATAATTATGTCAATTTCAACTTTTGAGTTTCCTGGGTATCGGAGCGACGCCGCCTATACCTGAATGGGGAGCCTTAATAAGCGCGGGCAAGGATTACATAAGCTCTTATCCGCATATTTCAGATTTCCGGTAATTTTTATATTCGTTACGGTTACGGGATTTAATCTCCTGGGCGACGGCCTTAGAGATGTTCTGGACCCTCGTATGTAGGAAGGAGCAGATGAGATGGAAATGGCTAAAACAAATGATAATTTAATAGAAGTAAATCACCTGTCTGTGACTTTCTACAACGGAAAAGATGAAAATCACGCGGTTGAGGATGTGACATTCAGAAAAAAAAGGCGAAGTGCTGGGCGTAGTCGGTGAATCCGGAAGCGGAAAAAAAAGCGTTTCCGCAATGTCGATCATGCGGCTGATCTCCTATCCGCCGGGAAAATCACAGGAGGCGAAATAATATTCGAGGGGTGAAGATGTACTGAAAAAAGACTGAAGAGGAAATGATGAAGATAAGAGGGAACAAGATTTCCATGATTTTCAGGAACCGATGACTTCGTTTAATCCTCTTTACACGATAGGGTCTCAGATCGTGGAAGCAATAGTCTTGCACCAGGATAAACCAAAAAAAGAGGCTGAACAGATGGCCGTTGAGCTGCTTCATGAAGTAGGAATTTCTTTTCCTGAAAAAGAGGGTAAAGGAATATCCCCATCAAATGTCTGGGGGCATGCTTCAGCGCGCGATGATCGCCATGGCCCTTTCATGCAATCCGCAGCTGCTCATTGCGGATGAGCCTACAACCGCTTTGGATGTTACCATTCAGGCGCAGATACTGGATCTGATCAGAAAATTGCAGGCCGAACGGCAGATGTCCATAATGATGATCACTCACGATCTTGGAGTAATTGCGGAAGTCGCGAAATATGTGGTCGTTATGTATGCCGGGAGAGTGGTGGAAGAAGCGTCGGTAAAAAATCTGTTTAAAAACCCCTTCATCCTTATACTGAAGGGCTTATGAAGTCCATACCCAAGATTGGAAATCATGAAAAACTTTACATGATCCCGTTTAAAAGCGGAACAAACAGAATAAGGCAGGGTTGCAGATTCTGTCCTCGCTGCGCATATGCGATGGATATATGCAGAGAGAAAGAGCCTGAACTTGTAGAAGTCGGCGAAGGAAGAAAGGTCAGGTGTCATCTGCACACTCTGAGTAAAAAGGGACGGGTGAAGCATAATGGAAAAAGAGATATTACTGTCTGTAAAAGATATAAAGAAATGGTTTGCCATAGATGAAAAAATTTTGGCAAGCCCACATCGTTTGTTAAAGCTGTAGACGGCGTTTCCTTTGACATATATAAAGGAGAGGTTCTGGGGCTTGTGGGAGAGAGCGGCTGCGGAAAAACGACCATAGGCCGTTCCATTTTAGGACTTACAGGAGGCCGACCTCAGGAAGCATTGTTTTTGAGGGAAAAAGAACTTATGGGGATGAAAAGAAAGAACTCCGCAAATTGCGCAGTGATCTTCAGATAGTTTTCAGGATCCGTATTCGTCTTTGAGTCCCAGGATGCGCATAGGGCAGACCATAGCCGAGCCTATGGAAATACAGAAAAAGGCGACAAAACAAGGCGTAAAAAGTAGAAGAACTGCTGGAAATCGTAGGCCTTGAAAAAACTTCGCGGATCGCTATCCACATGAGTTTTCCGGAGGTCAGAGACAGCGCATAGGCATAGCGAGAGTGCTTGCCGCCGACCTGAAATTCATCATCTGCGATGAGCCTGTATCTGCGCTGGATGTGTCAGTGCGGTCACAGATTCTGAATTTGCTTATCAAGCTGAAAAAAGATTTTGGGCTTACCATGTTGTTTGTTTCCCATGATCTGTCCGTAGTGGAGTATATATGCGACAGGATCATAGTCATGTACCTGGGCAAGGTTATGGAGATCGCCAAAAGAGACGATCTTTACAAGAAACCATTGCACCCATATACAAAAGGCGTTGCTCGGGCCATACCTCTGCCTGATCCGGAGGTGAAGAGGAATCGCATATTGCTGGAAGGAGATACCCAAGCCCCGTGGATCCGCCGGAAGGATGCAGATTCTGCACCAGATGCCCAAGCGCGGGAAATATGCCGGAAAAAAGCTCCGATGCTGGAGGAAGTCGGAGACGGCCATACGGTGGCGTGTCATTTCTGGCGCGATGAAGATGCAGAACTGAACACGGGTGGAAAGTAATCAGCCATTTTCGCAGCCTTAATATCTTGTCCGCTATTTTCGTTTTAAATATTCATATGGTGAAAAAGGAGGGAGCATATGAGAGATACCGCAAAATTTTTAAAGCCAGGTATATCGTAGTATGGAAAGATGGCAGCCACCACATTCTGGAGAATGGATATCTTGCCGTCGAAGGCAAGAACATCTCCGGTTATATGAGCAGCCTGCCGGAAGGAGCGCAATATGAGGATCTAGGCAATGCGGCGATCATTCCGGGATTTGTGAACCTGCATACCCACCCGTCTGAAGTGTACAGTATAAAAAGCTACATTGAAGACTGTGGAAACCCGAACTTTTTGAATCCATTATTGATGGACTATCCATTTCCATCTTTTAGGAAAACGGGGTGCAGAAATTCAGACAACTCTCAATCTGATCGAGCTTTTGAAGAGCGGATGCACTACTTCGCTTATTCTATGGAGGCCCATATTCCAGGCTGGAGGCGGAAACGGCAGAAAAATGGGAGCAAGGGCCTATGTGGGTGCTGGGATAAGAGCCGGAGACAGGATGGAAGCTGACAGCATATGGCATTCACCGGACGGACATTCCGTCACATATGATTTTGATGAAAAAGCGGTTTCAAAGGATAAGGGAGGCTGAAGAACTCGTAAAGAGACTATGACGGAACTTTCGGAGGTAGGATCCATAATGCTGGGACCAACACAGTCCATGACATGTACGCCTGATATGCTGAAAGAATCCAGAAGGACAGCCGACAAACTGGGCGTCGGTATTACCGTACATGTGGCGGAGGATCTGGCTGAATTTGAAGGCTGCGTCAGAATGTACGGAAAAACTCCGTAAGGCTTTTATATGATACGGGTCTTCTGGGAGAGGATGTGGTGCTGGCCCATTGCGTGTTTATAACAGGCCACAGCCAGGTCTTCATAAAAATAACGACGACCTGAAGCTTTTGGGACAGACAAAGAGCAATGTGGCTCACAGCCCTCTCCTTTTATCAGACTGGGTACAAATCTGGAGTCATTTGCAAAATACGCGGAGGCAGGAGTCAATGTCGGAATGGGGCACGGATACTTTTCCGTCGGACATGATACAGGAAATGCGTCTTGCGGCGTTCATGGCAAAATCTCAGGAACATACGACTTACAGGACAAGGGCGAAGGACATTTTAACGCCGCGACGATAAACG
>VOFE01002234.1_pt1 | contig 33012 bp, 58 predicted proteins | sample 5384071 | NCBI WGS metagenome assembly VOFE01 (sample SAMN12384724, study PRJNA508395) | human gut metagenome | isolation source: healthy gut D | host: Homo sapiens
TCCTGGATCGGACGGGAAACAGGCGTCGGGCCTGGGATCATGACTCAGTGTTTTGTCTTTCATAGTGCACCTCTTACTCTTTTCATGGTATATTCCGAAAGCGATAAAATTATTTTACCACCACAGCGCGGTTCCGTCAATCCCGACGCGATATGACAGTTTCCTCTTTACAAAAAAAAATGTTTGTGGTATACTAAGTCTTGTGTTATGGAAGTGATTTCCGTAATGGATGTGCGCCCGTGGCTCAATGGATAGAGCATCGGATTCCGGTTCCGGCGGTTGGGGGTTCGAATCCCTTCGGGCGCGCCAGATCAGAAACACCCCTGTTGGTATGGATCCCCGTCTGTGGCGAGGCTTCTCCGCTGAATGGGGTGTTTCTTCGTTTTCGCCCGGAATTTGCTCCACTGGATTCGCAGGCGAGAGATGTGCACAGAGATATCAATTTTGCCATGTAGGGCATGAAAAACCAGCTATTGGCTTGATAGCTGGTTTTTTATGTGCAGAGCACTTTTTATGCAATGCTTTGCGCTGCAAAACGCCTTTGCGGGTCAAAAGCAAAAGACTGAGAAAAAACGCTAACAAGAAATGTAAACTAGAAGCGCACATCCTTCGGTCTTTCTATTCCGTACATATAGCGATAACTAAAAAGATAGCCTCCCTTTGGTCACGTCAGTCCGTCGCAAACGTTATAACGCTTTGCGACGGACTATTTTCGTATTACGGCGGCTACTGCCCTACTGCTTCGGGGGTGGCCGGAACTTTCTGGAAGAAACCATGAGGAGGCGTAAAAACGCCTCCCCTGACAAGCCTATAAGGCTGTTATTTAGTTGGCTGGTTCCGTTTTTAAAATTTTATAGTTCGTCACGGTTGAACTTTAAAACACTGCCCCAAATGCAAACGGCAAGGGTTACCAGAGACACGAGAACCGCTATCAAGTAAGCGCTTGTAACATGTCCGTTTGCCGCTTCACCCAATTGAATAACGGGACTGTATGTTAGGATAGATACGGCGTTTCCATATAGTTTATTGGAAAACACCACGAGTAGTATGGAGGCGGCGACGGATACGCCCGCCACCACCACCGCTTTTGTATCAAAACGGCGAACAAATAAAAGAGACCCAAGATACCCAAATAGAGAGGGAGTTTTTTAAAAATATGAAAATTGTATCTCGAAAAACGTGTAGTAATGTTGACTGTGCGCCCTGCAATAGTGAGGCGAAAAGGACGCATAAACAGGGATAAACGAGTAACAATACGCTGCATCCCAAAATGTAATGAATGCATTTTGCAAATAGTATTGAGCTCTTTATAACCGTTTGCAATATAATGCCTTAGCAGCCCGTTTGAAAATCATCAGTTAAATGATAGCGCCATAAATGGCACAGGCCAGAATTGGCACCATGCTGTCTTTTGAAATATTTGCAAGGGTTTGCTCTGCGCTTTGATAAGAACCCGTCACTATCGAAATGCCGCACGAAACGGTAATAACCCCAATAATCACCCATAGCGCATATGAATTTTTAAATTTAAAAAACTCTGATTTTAACATACCATTCATTTTGTCTCCCCCTTTAGAAAAAGAAGCATGATATCATCAATGGTTGCAGGGTCGATCACGGCATTTGGATATTTTCTTTGCGCGGCATGTCGATCGGCCACCAGGACCTGCCACTCATAGTCCTGTTTCCGGTATGCAATTCTGTCATTTTGATCGAGCGCTTGAATTGCTGCGTGCCGCATTTCATGATTCCATACTGATACCGAAGCTCGTCCTTGGGCTTACTGAATAGAACTTTGCCGTTATGAAGAAATACGATAGTATCCGCGATCTTTTCCAAATCATTTGTCATATGTGATGACATTAAAACCGCGTGATGTTCATTCTGGACAAACTCTAACAGCATATCCAAGATATCGTCTCTGGCGACTGGATCAAGACCGCTTGTCGCTTCATCCAGTATTAAAAGCTCTGAATGATGGGAAAGTGCAACCGCGATGGACAGTTTTACTTTCATACCTTTTGATAGGTTTCTAATTTTTTTATTGAGCGGCAAAGACCATCTTTCAAGCAGTGCGGCGTACTGTTTTTCATCCCATGCAACGTATACCTTTTTGAGATAATTCGCCCAATTTCCTGGGTGACAGCGTGTCTGGAAAGTTATTGCCGTCAAATACCACTCCAATTTGATTGCGAGTAGCAAAATCAATTTTGGAGCTTGCTGTCCCAATAGTTCAATGCTCCCGGCATCATTTTTGATTAAACCAAGGATGGCTTTCATGGTGGTGGTGCTTTTACCGGCCCCGTTTTTCACCGATCAGGCCTACGATTGTTCCGCGCGGCACATGGAATGAGACTTCGTCCAGCATGAAATCATGGTATTTTTTGTCAGGCCATTTACGCTCAGCGCATTTTTTCCATTAACAATCCTCCTGATAGAACAAACGCAGCAGCTCGACTAATTTCTCAACAGGAATCCCGTTTGTTCTGCCGATATCGGCTGCTTCCTGCAAATGCTCTTCGGCTCTGCGTTGCTGCTCCTCTTGATAAAACGCTTTGTTTTGTGCTGAGACAAAACTCCCCTGCCTATGGTGGTTTCGATGAAACCGTCCCGCTGCAAATCTTCATAAGTTTTTGAACGGTAATCACGCTAACATGAATCGACTTGGCCAGTGCTCTCATAGAGGGGATGGCATCTCCGGCGTGAAGCTCGCCGCTCATGATCATCGCTTTTATTTGCGACGTGATCTGCTCATAAATTGGTTTGTTGGCGTTATTGCTGATAATAATTTCCATAAGCCACCACCTCTTTAAAGTGTACTTAATGTACAAGTACATTATAGCAACTGTGTCGTGCAAAGTCAACCGTTTCTTTGGAAACCAGGAAACCCTGCCCATTTCCGGGCGTCTGGCCTTGCACTGTTCACAAAATCTGCTATAATAAAAGACAAATGAAAAAAGCCGTGCATACGGTGTCTTTATGAGGTGGTAAATTGAAAGTACTCCTACGTGTCGCCCGGGAGGCGGCAAAATATAAGTGGCTGCTGATCGTTGCGGCGCTTAGCACGCTTGCAATGACGGGCGTCAACTTGATTGCGCCGATGATTATGACAGAGATGACCGGATATCTGACCAGCGGCGTGGACGGACGGTGCTGAAACGTATCGCGCTGCTTGCGTTCTCCCTTCTAGGGCTCTATCTTTTTAAAATTTTGTTTCGTTTCCTCAGCAACTATCTGGCGCACAAAGCGGCCTGGCAGCTCGTGCAGGATATCCGCATGAAGGTGTATAACCGCATCCAATCCTTTTCCATGGGCTTCTTCCATAACCGGCAGAGGGGCGAGCTTATGAGCCGCGTTGTAAACGATACGGCGCAGTTCGAGCTTCTCTACGCGCATCTCCTGCCGGAGACGGTGACGAACATTGTCACGCTCGTCGGCGTTACGGTTATTATCTTTGTAATTAACGCGAGGCTTGCGCTTTTAACCTGTATTCCCATCCCTTTATATTGATATCCGCCTGGATTTTTGCCAAAAAGGTACGGCCGAACTTCCGTGTTTCGCAAAAGTCGCTTGCAACGCTCAACGCACAGCTTCAGGACAATTTTCAGGCATCCAGGAAATTCAGGCGTTTAACCAGCAGGAAAAAGAGTCGGGCCGTGTGCTTGACAAGGCGCGGACGTTTACGCGCGCCATGCTGCGGGCGCTGAAGCTCTCGGCGGTGTTCCATCCCTCCGTGGAGTTCCTGACCTCGCTTGGCAACGTGATCGTGATCGGTTTCGGCGGGTTGCTGGCGTTTCACAGCGAAGTGGCCTTTACGGACATTGTGGCGTTCCTCTTCTACCTCTCGCTTTTCTACGCGCCGATCACGCAAATCGCGAACCTGATTGAGAACGCGCAGCAGGCGCTGGCGGGCGTGGAGCGCGTCGTGGAGATCCTGGACACCCCGGTTGGGGTGGAGGACGCGCCGGACGCCTACGATCTGCCGCCTGTGCGCGGAAATATTCGGTTTGACCACATCGACTTTTCTTACATACAGGGTATTCCGTGCTCAGCGACGTAAACTTTACAATTAAACCCGGCCAGATGATCGCGCTGGTGGGGCCGACCGGCGTCGGCAAGACGACCATGACGCAGCTCGTCGGCCGCTTTTACGACCCCACGGCCGGCAGCGTAACGATCGACGGCCACGACCTGCGCGGTGTGACGCTGGAGAGCCTGCGTTCCCAGATTGCCATGGTATTGCAGGATACGTTCCTGTTCAACGGCACGGTCGCGGAGAATATCTCCTATGCGCGCCCTCCGCGTCGCCGGACGAGGTGACCGCGGCCGCAAAGTCCGCGCGGATCTACGACGATATCATGGCGATGCCGGACGGCTTCGACACGATGGTCGGTGAGCGCGGCACACGTCTTCCGGCGGACAGAAACAGCGTATCGCCATTGCGCGTGCGATCCTGCGCAACTCCCCATTTTAATCCTGGACGAAGCGACCGCCTCGGTGGACGTGGAAACGGAGTCGCAGATTCAGCAGGCGATCTCGGAGCTTGCCGGCACACGGACTATCATCGCCATTGCGCATCGGCTTTTCCACCGTGCGCCGCGCGGACGTGATCCTGGTCTTTAACGAGGGGAAGATCGTGCAGCAGGGTACGCATGAGGAACTGATCGCGCGGGATGGGATTTACCGCAGGATGGAGTGTGCAGGAGCTCTCTTCACGAGCTGTGTGAGTTTGGAATAAGATATTGGGAGGGATACCCCTCCCGGTTTTTTTACGCTTTTTTCCGTGGGTTGATTCTGATGTGTAAAAAATACCGTTAGGATTATCGTGTTTGATTAATCAGGAAGTCAGAAAAGACAAATATTGAGCAATAGCACTGAAATTCTTTTAAAAGTTAAAAACTTACAGAAGTAAAGTACGGGCAGTATAAAGGATTTGTAAGTTTTATTCTTGTTTTTGGATAGTATAAGAGTATAATGCATTCGATCCATAAGGTTACAGGGAGGCGTTTTCGCGTGCTGTTGTTATTTTTCTTACATTTATCGTACTTTTGTAGCATGATTTCTCTGCAAATTGTTTGCGTTGGCGCTGTTTTGGCGTTAGCTTTATATTGGTTCGCCCGGCGTTACCTCGACTATGACGTCAAGCGGGAAATCCGTATATTTAAAAAGTTTTTCTATGTAATCGGCTACGGCGGCGTTTTGCTCTATGAAATCGCCGTTGCCAACGTAACGCTGATGCGTATGATTCTGTCGCCGTCGTTTCATCCGACACCGGTGCTCGTCACATTTACGGTGCCGCTGCGTTCGGACTATACGCGCACAATGCTCGCAAATTCCATAACCCTGACGCCCGGCACCATTACGGTCGCGTTGGAGGGCGATACGTACACGGTACACTGTCTTGACGAATCGCTTTCCGCCGGTATGGAGGACGGCGTGTTCGTCAGATGCTGCGAAAAATGGAGGCATGACATGGAAGCTCTTACAAAAAGCTTATGATATTCTATTCTGGGGCGCGCTGATCGTTTTTGCCCTCTGCCTGACGGCCTGCCTGATCCGCGCGATTTTGGGTCCCAGGACCTCGGACAGGATCGTGTCGATCAATATGATTGGTACGATAACAATCATTATGCTCGCGATTTTCTCCGTCCTTCTCGACCAGAACTATCTGGCGGACGTCTGCATCATCTATGCAATGCTGAGCTTTTATCTCCGTCATTGTGCTGACGAAGATTTACATGGGCGTTCATGCGGAGCACGCGCTGAAAAAGTCCGCGAAGGGGCCGGACGATACGGTTAAGGGGGCGATGCGCAGTGATTTGGGAGTGGATACGTTTCGCCGTCGCCGCAGCTTTTATTGTAAGCGGGCTGGTGTTTGAACTGATTTCCGTGATCGGCGTGTACCGGTTCAAGTATGTTTTAAACCGTATGCACGCCGCCGCCATGGGCGATACGCTTGGTATTTCCCTTTGTGCTGATCGGACTGATGGTAATTCGCGGCATCAGCTTTGATTCCCTGAAATTTTTACTGATTATTTTCTTCCTTTGGCTTGCCAGCCCGGTTTCGTCGCACCTCATCTCAAGGCTTGAAACGACGATGAACCCCTGCTCAAAGCACTATCGGATTGAAAAGCGTTGAGGGTGGCGGAATGGATATTTTAAAATTGTTTTGATGTTGTTTTTGATTATCTGTGCGCTGACGGTCAGCCGCGTCAAAAACCTTTTGACCTGCATTATTATTTTCATGTCGTATAGCTGCGTCATGTCGCTCATTTGGGTGCTCCTTCAGTCCCCCGACCTTGCGATTACCGAGGCCGCGGTGGGCGCGGGCGTGTCCGGCGTCATGCTGCTTGTGACGCTTAAAAAGATCCACATGGTTGACGGAGGACATAAGGATGAAAAAGACGACGAAAACGACAAATAAAGAGCGTTCCCGCGTCCTTCTCCGTCTGCGTGCCTGGCTTTTGGGGGAAGAGGACGTCTATGACCGCGTGTTTGCGCGCGAGGAGCCGCCGCTTGTGAAAGAGCGCAGGGAAATAGACGACCCGCATCTTGATAAGTTCAACCCGCGCGACGCGATTGAAATGCGCGCGTTTCAAAGGGCTTACAACATCGCGGGGCTGGTGGTTTGCGTGGTTATGATCGTCGCCATGCTGGTGACGGTTTCCTGGCTGCCGCGTATGGGCGCCGATTTCAACCCAAACAACAACGAGGTTTCCGAACGGTATATCGAAAACGGCATGGAGGAGACCGGCGCTGTCAACATCGTCGCCGGTATGATTCTGGACTATCGTGCGTTTGATACGTTTGGCGAGAGCTGCGTCCTTTTTTTCGGCGGTGTGCTGCGTGTTTATCCTTTTAAAGAATGCCTCGCACGGCGCGACGGCCGCCGCGGATGAAAACGACCGCATTTACGAGCCGAAAAATGACGTGATCTTACAGCGCATCGCGACAGTGCTTGTGCCGTTTGTCATGCTGTTCGGCGTTTACATTATGTTTAACGGCCACCTGTCGGCCGGCGGCGGATTTGCCGGCGGCGCCGTTTTGGGCGCGGGCATGATTCTATACCTGCTGGCGTTCGATTTGCAAAAACGTCCCGTTTCCTGAACGAAAAGGTCATCAACGCGATTGTGTGCACGTCTTTGACGTTTTACTGTCTTGCGAAGAGCTATTCGTTCTTTACCGGCGCCAACGGCCTCCACTCGATCATCAGCCAGGGTACGCCGGGCGACCTGATTTCCGCCGGGCTGATCCTGCCGCTGAATATCGCGGTTGGGTTCGTTGTCGCGCACCATGTATTCCTTCTACGCGGTTTTCAGAAAGGGAGGTATGTGATCTATGTTTGGCGCAAATCTGTTTGCAAACCTGGATGAGATGGTCGCGATCATCCTTTTTCGGTATTGGCTTTACGACCCTGCTCTTTAACCGCAACATCATAAAAAAATCATCGGGTTCAATATCATGGACACGGCAGTGTTCTTTTCCTGGCCTCTATGGGCTATATCGAGGCCGCGCCGCCGATCGTGGTGGACGGCGTCACGTCCGCCGAGGCTTATATCAATCCGATCCCGTCCGGACTTGTCCTGACCGGCATTGTGGTCTCCGTCAGCGTGACGGCGATGATGCTGGCGCTCTCCATTAGGCTTTACCGTCGCTACCATACGCTTTACCTGGATGAAATCTACATGTTCGCCCAAAAGGAGGACAAATAAGTGGATTTTGTTAGGAACTTCCCGTTTTTCGGGATCATGCTCACCATGCTGGCGGCGATACTCTCGCTGCCGATGCGTGGAAGGATTGCGAGAACGATCTCACTGACAGTCTTTTCCATTGAAACGCTCTTAGCTGCCGCCGTCCTGCTTTATACGATCAACACGGGCGAAAGCTTTGTATACATTATGGGGCATATTGGCGCGCCGTGGGGGCAACGAGCTGCGCGCGGGCGTTCTGGAAGGGCTCATGGCGTATTTCTTCAGCATGGTCATGCTACTCTCCGTTTCCGGCGGGTTAAAACATATCAAGCTGGACATTGACGAATCAAAGCGCAACCTCTATTTCGTCATGACGGACCTACTTATGGGCGCGCTTCTGGCGCTCATTTATACAAACGACATCTTCACCGCCTATGTTTTCATTGAAATTTCAACGATCGCGGCCTGCGGTATTTTGATGATCCGTGAAATCGGCCGAACGACGCAGCCGCGCTGCGTTATATGATTTTCAGTCTTTTGGGTTCCGGCCTTTTCCTGATCGGGATTGTGCTGATGTATGACCTGACGGGACATCTGTTGATGGAAAATATGCGGCAGTCCTCTACAGCTGTTGATCGCCGAAGAGCAGTTCCGCATCCCGTTGACCGTCGCCATATCCCTGATGACGCTCGGCATGGCGATCAAAAGCGGACTTTTCCCCTTCCATTTCTGGGTGCCGGACACCTACGGCTACTCTACTCCGGCGTCGGGGTCCATCCTTTCAGGGCTGGTATCGAAAGGGTATCTCTTTATTCTGATTAAAATTTACTGCCGCGTGATCGGCTGGGAGAACGTAGTCGGCACGGGCGTGACGAACATTCTTTTTTGTTTTCGGTCTGGCCGGTATCATCGTCGGTTCCATCAGCGCAATCCATCAAAATGACATCCGGCGCATGGTGGCGTTTTCTTCTGCCGCGCAGATCGGCTATATTTATATGGGGATTGGCCTGGGCACCGGCGCGGGGCTTGCCGCCGCCTGCTTCCATGTGCTCTGCCATGCAGTTACAAAGCCGCTGCTTTTCATCTCGGCTTCCGGCCTTTCGGACGCGTCCGGCGGCAGCAAGCTCTTCCGGGATTTGCAGGGTTCCGCGTATCGGAACCGATGGGCGGGCGTTGCGTTTTCAGCGGGCGCACTCTCCATGGTGGGTATGCCGATGCTTTCGGGGTTTATCTCAAAATTCCTGTTTGCTTCGGCCTCGGTTCAGGTATCGGTCGGTAAAATGTTGCCTACGCTGATCGTCCTCGCGATCTCAACGGTCCTAAACGCCGTTTACTTCCTGCGGACGGTTATACGGATTTACACGCCCGCCGCGTCTGAGCAGGAAGGGCATATCCATGTCCGCTGGCACGAGCAGCGCGCCTACGTGGTGGTGCTTGTCGTGTTTATCGGCCTGAACCTGATGCTGGGCCTTCTCTCGCAGTACATTACGGATGCAATCCAGCTTGGCCTTACCATGTTTTCCTAATCGCAGATATGCAAATCAGATCACTTTTGAGGAAGCTTATGAATGAGCTGATCCTGCTTATTCCTATTCTGCTGCCGGTTATTGCGGGCGTTTTGGCGGGGTTTCTCCCTCTGCGCCGCGACCGTACGCTTTATCCGTTTGTAACGACGGTGCTTGTGATAAACGTCGCGGCGGTCATTGGCGTTGCGCTGCTACCGGAGATACGGTTTGACGTGCTGGCGTCTGGCTCGAAGTTTGCCATTGCGTTTCGGAGTGACGACGTTTCGCGGCTTTTTTTCTGTCATCAGCTCGCTTGCCTGGCTGATTACCGCCGTATTTTCCTATAAGTATATGGAGCACGAGGACGCGCATCCGCGCTTTTATGCGTTTTACTTAATCGTCATCGGCCTGTTAAACGCGCTTGACTATGCGGCGAATCTCATTACGATGTATCTCTGCTACGAGTTTATGACGCTTTGTTCCGTTCCGCTCGTCCTGCACGCACTGACAAAAGAGGCGATCTCCGCGGGACTCAAGTACCTGTTTTACTCTATAGCGGGCGCCCTAATGGCGCTTTTCGCTTTTTCTTCATTTTTGCCTATTCCAATACGCTGGAATTCACACCCGGCGGCGTGATCGACAGCGCCTTGCTTGCGGGACATGAACCGGCTTTTCTCGTCGGCGTGTTTATCGCGCTGATCGGCCTCTGCACCAAAGCCGGTATGTTCCCCATGCACGGCTGGCTCCCCACGGCGCACCCGATTGCCCCCTGCTCCGGCGTCCGCACAGCTCTCCGCGGTGATTACAAAGGCAGGCGTGCTGTGCGTGATCAGGACTGTGTTTTTCACAGTCGGCGCGGAGCGGCTTGCCGGTACCTGGGTGCAGTATGCTTGGATGATTCTGGCGCTTATCACCATTTTCATGGGCTCCATGATGGCGTTCCGCGAGCGCGGGATCAAGAAACGTCTTGCCTACTCGACGGTCAGCCAGGTCAGCTATGTCCTGCTGGGCCTGTCCTTTTTTGACGCCGACGGCGGTTACGGGCTCCCCTTTTGCACGTCGTATTCCATATGGCGGCAAAGAGCGCGCTGTTCCTCTGCGCAGGCTCCATCGTTTTCAGACCGGCAAGACCCGCACGGACGAGTTGCGTGGACTGGGCGTTTCCATGCCGGTTACGTTCTGGTGCTGGACGCTCGCCGCTTTGACGCTCATCGGCATCCCGCCGACGTCCGCATTTCTTTCAAAATGGTATATCGCAACGGGCGCGCTGGCGTCCGGCGCGGCTGCCGGCCTGCCCGCGGTGCTCTCGTGGCTGGCGCCCGTCGTACTGCTGGTGTCGGCGCTTTTGACGGCTGGTTACCTGCTCCCAGTCACGACCGGCGGCTTTTCCCCGGACGTGATTTTGACCGCAAAAAGCCCCGCGTCTTGACGGGGACCGGGCGCTCACCGTCCCTCTGTGCGTTTTTACAGCGGCGGCGGTGCTTCGGCGTGTACGCCGCGCCGCTCATCCGTTTTATCACCCAAATATCACTGTAAAAGAGGCACCTTATGAATTCGAACATGCTGCTTTTGCCCGTATTCCTGCCGATTGCATGGGGGCGCTCTCAAAATTCATCAAGTTCCGGACGCGGCGGACACGCGAAATCTTTTTAATGATCCCGATCTGCGCGACGACCGCGCCTCGTCTGGGCTTTGATCCTAAACCGTCCGGACGGGTCCTTCACGCTGTTTAAATTCACGCAGAACCTGGCCATTACGCTGCGGCTGGACGATTTCGGCGCGTTTTTGCTGCGATTGTTGCGACTCTTTGGCCGATTGCGACGGTTTACGCCTTTGAGTATATCAGCCCGGAAAAGCGTACCGATACGTTTTTAGCGTTTTATACGATGACCTACGGCATCACCCTCGGCGTTTCCTTTGCCTCGAGCCTGCTCTCCATGTATTTCTTCTATGAGCTTTTTAACGCTTGTAACCGTGCCGCTGGTGATGTTCACAATGACTGAGGAGGCTAAATATGCCGCGAGGAAGTACCTTTATTTTCTCTCGGAGGCACGGCGTTTGCATTCATCGGCCTTGTCTTTATCATCGTATACGGTTCGTCGGACGCGTTCTGCCGGGCGGCGTATTGACGCCTCCGGAATCGGCAACGCACGGCTTCTGCAGATCGTGTATCTTCTTACTTTCTGCGGATTTGGCGTAAAAGCCGCTGTTTTTCCTATACATTCGTGGCTGCCGGAGGCGGCGGTCGCGCCAACGCCGGTCACGGCGCTGCTGCATGCTGTCGCGGTCGTCAAGTCCGGCGTGTTTGCCATTGCCCGCGTGACATATTTTTCGTTCGGCGCGGCGTTTTTGCGCGGTACTTGGGCGCAATATGCGGCAATCGCCATTGCGCTGGTGACGATCCTCTATGGTTCGTCCGTCGCCGTGCGGGAGCGGCACTTTAAACGCAGGCTTGCGTGGTCTACGGTAGCGAATCTGAGCTATATTTTATTCGGCGTGCTGCTGCTCTCCCCTGCCGGTCTGGCTTCCGGGATGATGCATATGCTCTTCCACGCATTTATGAAAATCACGCTCTTTTATTGCGCGGGCGCGGTGCTTTATAAGACCGAGCGCGAATACCTCTCGGAGCTTGATGGCCTCGGCCGCAGGATGCCCGTCACGTTTACCTGTTACACAGTCTCGGCGCTGGCACTGACCGGCATACCTCCTTTTCCGGGTTTTATTCAAGTTCGCGCTTGGAACGGCCGGTGTTATGGACGGCGGCGTATGGGGCATGGTTGGCGCGGGCGTTCTGCTGGTATCGGCGCTGCTCACGGCAATTTACGCGCTGTACCCGGCAGTGCGTGCGTTCCTGCCGCAGAAGGGTTCCCTGCCGCCTCCCGGAGACATCCACGACCCCAATTGGTACATGCTGGCGCCGATCATACTGACCTGCGCGGCGACGGTACTGTTCGGTATGTTCTCCGGCGGAATCTATGATTCCCTGTATCAAGTGGCGTCCGGTATCCTGGGAGGTGGACTGTAATGGAATTTCTGCTCTTGTTTGCGATAGCGGCGCCTATTGTCCTCGCTTTTGCGCGGTGTACTTTCTGGGGAAAAACAACGCGCGGCGTTTTAATGTGCTCACAGTCTCCGCATGTGCGCTGGAGCTCGTCGCGGCGGCGGTCGTGTTCTTCTCTCGACCGGCGGGGAATCCTGGGTCGTAGAGGTCGCGGACGTCTGTGGCTTTGGCCTTTCGTTTGCGGGCGGGTTCCGTTCGCTTTACCTGCTGGTCACGGCGTTTGCCTGGTTCGTGTCCGCCGTATTTACGGCGGATTATATGAAAAGGGTGAAAACCGCGCGCGCTATGCGTTTTTCCTGCTTCTGACGCTGAGCGGTACGGTTGGTGTGTTCCTCTCCGCCGACCTGTATACGACGTTTGTGTTCTTTGAGATCATGTCGTTTGCGTCCTATGCGTGGGTGGCGCACGAGGAGACGGACTACGCACACAGCGCCGCAACGACGTACCTGGTCATTGCGGTGATCGGCGGCCTGACCGCGCTGATGGGCATTTGGCTCCTTCAGGATGTCGCGGGCACGCTTGTGATCCGCGAACTGCCCGCCGCGATTGCGGCGGCGCGGGAGACGGCGGCGCGGGAGACGGCGGCGCTATCGTCGTCCGCTAATGCGGCTGGGAGCGTCGGCGGGCGGCTGCTGGCCGCGGCGATCTGCATGTTTATCGGCTTCGGCGCGAAGGCGGGTATGTTCCGCTGCATATCTGGCTGCCGAAGGCACACGCCGCTTCCCCGGCGACAGCCTCTTCCCTGCTCTCCGGTATCCTGACGAAGGCCGGTATTTTCGGTATCATCGTTGTGTCCTGCGAAGTGATGGCGGGAAGCGAAGCGTGGGGCGTGATGACGCTCTGTGTCGCCGTGCTGACGATGCTGGTAGGCGGCATCCTGGCGCTGATCGACAACAACATCAAGCGTACGCTGGCCTGCTCTTCTGTTTCGCAGATCGGGTTTATTCTGACAGGCTGCGCCATATTGGCGCTGGAACCGGGCGTCGGAGCTGGCGGCAGGCGGCGTTGTGCTGCATGCTGAACCATTCGCTCTGCAAGCTCGTGCTTTTTACGGCGGCCGGTATCGCCTATCTGAATACCCATACGCTGGAGCTTGAAAAGCTGCGCGGCTGGGGGCGTGGGAAACCGCTGTTCCTGCTCTGTTTCCTGCTGGGCGCGTGGGGTATCACAGGCATCCCGGGTGGCAGCGGCTATCTCTCGAAAAAACGCTTTTGCATGAATCTCTGACGGAGTATGCGGCCGTCGCGTCCAACCCCGCGTTTTTCACGGCGTGCGAGTGGCTCTTTTTCTACTCTCGGGCGGCCTGACGCTCGCTTATATGATAAAGCTGTTTGTCGTGCTTTTTCTGGAAAAGCCGGAGCGCAAGCAAGCAAAAAAGGCCTATATGAACCGCGCAACGGCGGTGGTCCTGACTGTTTCGCGCTGATGATTCCGCTGCTCGGCCTCCTGCCGGAGCTTACTGCAAACGGCTTGGCGCGGCTCTCCATGCCCTTCTTCCGGCTTGGATCGTTTGAAGGCGCTTCGTACTTCTCGCTTGAAAGCCTGAAGGGCGCCATGATTTCCATCCTGATCGGCATTTTGGTCTATTTCCTGATCGTGCGTACCTGTACTATGCGCAAAAAGGCGCGCGCCGCGCGTACATCGACGCGCACCCCGCCTGGCTTGATATGGAGCGGTACCTGTACCGTCCGCTGCTGCGGTTCCTCGCAGCGCTGGGCGGCGTGCTGGCGCGGATCGCGGATTCCCCTGACCGACGCGCTGCTGGCGCTTCTACGCGCCACGTTCTACCGCGATATTACGCGCAAGCTCCCGCCGGAATACGGCAACCGCGTCACCTATACGCTGGGCAGCGCGATGGACCGTGTCGCGGACTCTTATTGTGCCATTACGCACAAAAACGCCGCGGCAAGCCGTACATTTACAGGATGACCAAGTCCTATGAAATCCTCACCGGCGAAAACCGCATCATCACCCGCAGCATGGGCTATGCGATGATGATGACCTGCATCGGCATTTTTGTCACGCTGATCTATATTTTTGTTCGGTTGTTTTAACCGTAAAAGAAGCCCCGTCCCGGACATACGATTAAACGTCAATCCGGGACGGGGCTTTATTATTTGTGGTAATTGCGTTCAAATGTTACTTCAGCAGATCGATCAGCTCCTGTTCGTCAATCACGCGAATACCAAGCGTGTTTGCCTTCTCGAGCTTGACCCGGCGTTTTCTCCCGCTACGACGACGCTCGTTTTTTTGGAAACGGAGCCTGAAACCTTGCCGCCGCGCTTTTCGATCTCAGCCTTGGCTTCGTCGCGCGTGAATTGCTCGAGCGAACCGGTCAGCACAAATGTCATACCCGCGAACCGCAGGTCGATGGGCGCTTCGTCCGACTCAAAATTGACGCCGGCCGCGCGCAGGCGTTCGATGATGTCGCGGGACTGCTCCTGCGAAAACCACTGAGAATGCAGTCGGCGGTGATGCCGCCGATATCCTCAACGGCGGTCAGCCGTCGCGTGTGGCGTTCATCAGACGGTCCAGGCTGCCGAACGCGCGCGCAAGCGCACGCGCGCCGCGTTCCCCTACCTGTCGGATGCCAAATGCGCAGATCAGGCGCGAGCTCGCGGTGACGGCTCTCGTCAATGGAGCGCACCAGGTTCTCAGCGCTTTTCTGCGCGAAGCGGTCGAGCTTGACAAGATCCTCGACTTTCAGGTCGTACAGGTCCGCGCAGGAGGAGACGAGCCCCTCCTTTACAAGCTGCTCCACGACGGCCTCGCCAAGCCCTTCGATATCCATGGCTGCGCGCGAAGCAAAATGCTCCAAATGGCGCAGTAGCTGTGCGGGACACTCCGCGCCGGTACAGCGCAGGGCCGCCTCGCCCTCCAAACGGCTGACGGGAGCGCCGCACACGGGGCAGTGCTCGGGCATGACAAACGGCTCCGCGCCGTCCGGACGCAGTTCCAGCACAATGCTGACGATCTCCGGGATGATATCCCCGGCTTTCCGTATAAGAACCGTATCGCCGACACGGATATCTTTTTTCCTTGATATAGGCCTCGTTATGGAGCGACGCGCGGGAGACAAGGCTCCCGGACACGCGCACGGGATCGAGCACGGCGTTGGGCGTCAGCGTGCCCATACGTCCCACGGAGACGACGATATCGCGCAAGACCGTGGCCTTTTTCCTCCGGCGGGTATTTATAGGCGACCGCCCAGCGCGGCGCTTTCGACGTTGCGCCGAGCAGTTCGCGGTCGGCAAGGGAATCAACCTTGACAACGGCGCCGTCGATATCAAAACTGAGCTCCCCGCGCATCTCGCCCAGACGCCGGATCTCCTCGCAAACATCGGAAATGTCGGTAAAAAGGCGGTAGGTGGGGCTGACCTTAAAGCCGTGCGCGCGCAACCAATCAAGCGACTCGCTATGTCGCGAAAGGTGACGTCCGTTGCCGTCTGGACGTTAAAGCAGAAGATATCAAGTGCGCGGGAGGCCGTAATGCGGCTGTCGAGCTGTCGCAGGGAACCGGCTGCCGCGTTACGGCAGTTGGCAAACTGCGGCTGTCCCTCCTCCTCGCGGCGTTCGTTTAAGACTTCAAGCGCGTGGTGGTCCAGAAATACCTCCCCGCGCACAACCAGCCTGCCGGGTACATCTTCCAGGATAAGCGGAATATTGCGCACCGTACGCAGGTTTTGCGTGACGTCCTCGCCGATTTCCCCGTTGCCGCGTGTGGCGCCGCGCGTAAAGACACCGTCGATATACTCGAGAGCGACGGAAAGCCCGTCGATTTTCAGCTCGACCACATAGGCGGGGTCGGGAACGGTCTCGCGCACTCTGCGGTCGAACGCCTCGACCTCTTCAAAGGAAAAACGTCGTTCAGACTTTGCAGCGGGACGTCGTGCCGGTATTGCTCAAAACCCTCCACGGGCGCGCCGCCGACGCGCATCGTGGGCGAATCCGGTGTGATAAGCTCCGGGTGCTCCGCCTCAATGCGCCGCAGCTCCTGCATCAGCAGGTCGTATTCGTAGTCCGAAATCTCGGGGGCGTCTTTTTTCATAATATAGTTTTGCATAATATAAGAGCCGTTCCCTGAGGCGCCGGCTCGTTCTTTTGCGTCCATAAAGTCCTCCGTATATTTGTGAAAGCTTACTGCCATACACGCTATATTATACCACTTTGACGGATGTTACTCAACGTAGTTGAAGATTTTTTCCGTCATTTCGCCGCCGGTCGCGTCCTCGACATTGGTGTAGGAATCCGGCACCACGCCGACAATCACGGTTTCGGCAACGTCCACATGCGTCGTTACTTCCGTCTCGATACTCTCCCGGGGCAGCATAATGGTCACAGTCGCGGAAACCTGCATTGTGATGCTGTGCCGCGTCTGATTGATGCCGGCGGAGGTGAATTCGCTGCCAAACGAAGCGGTGGCCTGGCCAAGCGGTACAACCTTGATATGGATAATGGGGCCGATACCGGAAAGCAGGTCCATGCCGGAGATCGTACCGAGCGGTATGGACAGCGGCGAGGTGTCCAGCTCGTTTAGTTTATCGATGACATACGATGTTACGCTGGCTTTCAGCTTATTGATCTTGACAATGTTGGTGTGAAGCGCCGTCACACGGCCGGCGTCGTCCTTTTCGAGATAAATCAGGTCGTTATATTTCCACACCGCTGTTGGATATTTCTTCGTTCACGGCGTCGTTGATCGTGCTGGCTGCCAGATATACCGCCCGCGAATAGGAATAATCCCGTATGACGGGGCGCAGTCTTGCGTCTAGAACGAGCAGAATGATGAAAAAGAGCAGCAAGACCAGCAAAGCCGGAAGAGCACCAGTTTTCCCCGGTTTCGGAAGCGGAAGGCCAGCCGCGGCAGCCGCCTGGACCGTATCACGGATCGTCACCCCCATACGTTTGAAATACAGGGATGGTTCACCCCTACCCTGATACGTCCAATATATGCATGAGACATGGTGGATATGGCAAAATCCGGCGTATTCCTTCAAAAGGCATTTTTGTTTGCTGATAAGATTCCATTAAGAAATCTAAATAAACTGTGTTTAGGTTTGCTTTAAGGCATTTATCTGCGATATGGCGAACGTGGTGTTTTAAAAGTCCCTGTAAACGGCTTGTCCGTTAATCGTGACAAGCCGGACTTTTGCGAAAAAGGTCAAACGGATGGCGGTCAAAAGGACGACATCCGCGTCTTTACCGGGCGCGATTGATCCCACCCGCGCCTCAATCCCCGCGGTGCGTGCGGCAGAAATTGTAATCGTGGCAAGCGCGTCCTGCTCGCGCATCCCGTTTTTTACCGCGAGCGCTGCGCATAGCATGAGATAGTTTTCCGGTACAACCTGATGATCGGTACACAGCGCCGTCGTAATGCCGCTTTCGCAGCAGCTGCGCGGGCGAGGCAAAGGAAAGGTTTGAAAGCTCCGGCTTCGAGCGCGTGCCCAGAAGCGGGCCTGTGATGAGTCCCAGGAAGCGGTCGTCCAGACGGGAGAGCGGTTCGCGGATGAGCGCCGCCTCCGTCGCATGGACGATTGAAAAGCGCAGGCCAAATTCCCGAGCAATGCGGACGGCAGTTGCGATATCGTCCGCGCGGTGCGCGTGGAAGTGCGCCGGCAGCTCGCCGTTTACGACTGGGAGCAGCGCCTCGCACTTGCTGTCAAAGTCCGGTGGATCGCAGTCCCTCGTCCTCTTCTGCGCGCAGCAGTTTGTCGCGGTATTCCACTGCTTTTGAGAGGTTTTCCCGGATTATCGCAGCGGTCGCCATACGCGTCATGGGCGCGTCGTCGTGGTCGCCGTACTCGTGCTTGGGATTCTCCCCGAGCGCAAATTTCATGGAAACGGGCGCCGCGACGATCCGGTCGTCCAGCCACAGGCTTCCTCCGGTCTTTATGGCGGCGAACTGCCCGCCGATCGGGTTCCCGCTGCCGGGACCTGTCACAACTGTCGTGACGCCGCCCTCGAGCGCCGTCTGAAGGCGGATCGCGCGTATTGATCGCGTCGATTGCACGCAAATGCGGGGTTGCGGGGTCGGAACCCTCGTTGGTGTCGTCCCCTTCGCCGCCGATCCCTTCTTCCCAGATACCGATATGCGTATGCGCGTCTACGATGCCGGGCAACAGATATGCGCCCGCGGCATCGATCTCCTCATCGCCGTCCGGTACATAGGCCGACATGCTACCGCACGCGGTAAAAACGCCGTCGCGCATTTGCACGTAACCCTGCGCAATCGGTTCCCTTTCCATGGGATAGACCCTTGCATTTAAAATAACCAGAGAACCTCCAAAAAAAAGGCAAATACCGCCTTTTGTTATATCCATGAAAAACGGCCCCTGAATCAGGAGGCCTCGTTTTAAGAAACGGCGTTACCGTCTGCCGCGGCGCGAGCCGGTCTTGCGGTCGGTGTAGTGCTTTAAATCTGAGATCCGGCTGTCGCTCGTCTGCATAAATTCCTTCAGCTTATCCTCGAAGGTCATATCCTCCGGCGCGGATTTCGGCGGCGATTTCCGCACGACGGGAGAGGCCGGCCGCGCGGGGCGCGGCGGCGGAGGCAGCGCCTTTTTTGAAAAGCTGACGCGCCCATTTTCATCGACGTTTACGACTTTTACTTTTACCTGCTGGCCGATTTCCAAAACTTCATGGATATCATTAATATACTGGTATGAAATTTCAGAAATATGCACCATACCCACCGTGCTATCGGCAAGCGTTACAAACGCGCCGTAGCGCGTGATCCCTGTGACTTTTTCCCTCTGCGACAGTCCCTACGTCGATGGCCATAGTAAGGCTATCCTCCTATGTATTGAGCTTTCGCCCAGAATTTATTTGCCTGTGATGTCGATAAAAACACGCTCGCCGGGCAGCGCATATCCAAGCTTTGCCGCGCGATATCAGCGATCTCCTGCTCCGTGAGCTCGGTTCCCGCGGACTCCCGAAGCTGCTGGTTTATGACCTGCTGTTCGTAGATTTGCGCGTTCATCGCGTTGATTTCATCGCTTTTCGCGGCAATCTTAGAACGCAGGTCAAAAAGTTGAACAGCGCATAGATTGCAAAAATCAATAAGAACGTTTTAAGTATGAGATGAGATTTTTTCTTTTTCATTGGTTCTCCTTTTTAGACCTGCGCGCGCTTCTTGCGCGTCCGAGCAGTAAAGTACATCAAAGCGGCGCCCGATGCAAAGCCAAAAAGATGAAAAGCTCGCGGGTAACCGTTGCAGACGGTCAGGAAAAACGTGGTGCCGACGGTCAGGGATAGGATAACGAACAACGCGTCCCATAAAAAGGCGGCGGCGCGCCTGCCGAACGACCGCAGGACAACATATAATATACCGAAAAATATGCCGACGAGCACAGCGTAAACAAACTGGATACACTGCTCCATCATTGGTACGTCGATCGGGATGATCATCCGAACAGCTTGGAGAAGAAACCGCCCCGGCCGCGCATTTCCGCGGAGTATTCGAGGGAATCAACCGTCCCTCGATCGTCAGGTCGCCTTCATCCACCGACAGACGCTCGATATGGAGCTCCGTCCCATGAACGGTGAGCTTGCCGCGCGACGTATAAAGTACGACCTCGCGGTCATCGAAGTTTTCCACATCCTCAACCCCCGAAATGGAGAGCTTCGAGCGGTTTTGCATGATAATGTTGTGCGGGACTTGGACCCTGGTATCTTCGGCCGGCATATGCAGCACCCCTTTTATTTGTGATAGTGCAGTATATGCGGCGCAAATGGAATTATTCAAAACTTCCCGGTACATGGCCGAGGCTTCCGCCTTATTGGCGTGCTCGTCGATCGCAGTGACCTCCACTTTGAGCCGCCGCGCCCGTAGCCGATTTCGATGACGTCGCCCAGCTTCACCTGATAGGACGCTTTGGCCTGACGGCCGTTGACAATGACGTGCTCGCTGTCGCAGGCGTCGTTTGCCACGGTGCGGCGTTTGATCAGGCGGGACACCTTCAAATATTTATCAAGACGCATCTTATTTTGTAATGGCCGCTTTCAGGACCTTGCCGGGACGGAAGGCCACGGTTCGCGTTTCCGCCACGTCGATCTGCTCGCCCGTTCGCGGATCGCGCCCCGTATGCGCGGCGCGGGTACGTACTTCAAAGCTGCCGAAGCCGGAAAAAGCAACCTTGTCGCCCTGCGCCAGCGCCTCAACAGTGACAGTGTTCATCTCGTCCAGTATGTGTTCGATATCTTTGCGGGAAAAACCAACTTTTTCGGCAAGGATAGCTATCATTTCGCTTCTGTTCATAAATTTTGCATCCTTTCGCGTATTATAACAGACGTGCCGTGGCGTCACAGCGTATTGCTTTCAATTGTAAAAAAGGAAACAAAGGCGCGTTTTGGGTGCGAACCATTTATTAAATCAGTTAAAAAACGGCTTAAAACCGTCCCCACTTTAAAATTACCACAATTTAAGCATTTATGCAAGGGGAAAATCAATTTTCTTTCGGAAGCCTTAAGTAATCCGCTATTTTTCTCCTTTTGGGAGCATGACGATGTCTTCTCGGTAAAATCCGTGTACGGCGATCAGCGTAATGACGTAAAGTGCGGCGCCTGCGCAGATCATTATAAGGGCCGCAAGCTTTGCGCCGACGACGGAGGAAAGCCAGGGATAGACCAGAAGTATAAAGGCGCCCATCACAGCGGCGGCAAGGGCGGGCTTCAAAATGCTCCCCATTTGCGCGGCGCAACCTGCGGGCTGCGTATAATAATAACAAGGTTGACCACCATAATCACCGCATAGCAGAGCACGGTGCCAATCGGCGCACCCGCAATACCGACGGCGGGCATCCCAATCAGAAAGTAGTTGACCGAAAGTTTGATGACGGACCCCACCAGCATACTGTAAAGCGAGACGCGCTCCTTCCCCATCGCCTGCAGGATGGCGTTTGTGATCGAGACAAAGAAATGAACACCGTCCCCAGCGTCAAAGTCCGCAAAAGCGGCGCGGCGGTCGCAACGTCCTCGCTGAACAGCAGGGGAGAGGATCGGTTCTGTCAGAACAAAAAGTCCGATGGCGCACGGAAACGCCATGAGCGAGACAAGCCGCAGCGAGCTTTCAACCGTGCGCTGGGCTCTGTGCTGGTTCGACTGTGCAACGGAGGCCGCGATCATCGGCACCAGGCTGACGGTGACGGCCGCAATGAGCGTTTGCGGAAGGTTCATCATCGAGACGCACATCGTCTCATAAATGCCGTACAGTGTGCTGGCGCCCTGTTCCGAGTAGCCGATGGTTTGCAGGCGGTTTTGGATGACGTACATGTCGATGAAGTTTGTCAGCGACATGACGCCGGAGGCTATCGTAATGGGGATGGCGATATTGCGCAGCTGCCGTCCGATCTCGCGTTTCGGTTTGGCATTGCTGGGCGGGAGCTTTTTGATCGTCCCGGCGACCGCTTCCCGGATCAGCATATAGATCATGCCGGCGACGGTGGAAACGACAACGCCAAGTATGGTGGCCGCCGCCGCAATTTCCACGCTGTAGCCGAGCGATCGCGATGAAAGCGAAAGCATAGCCGAATATCAGGCGCGAAACCGCTTCAATAACCTGCGAGACCGCCGTGGGCACCATATTCGCCATGCCCTGGTAGTACCCGCGGTACGCCGAGACGACGGAGCCGAAAAAGAGCGCCGGTGCAAACGTCATGACGGGTAGAGCGCGCGCGTGTTGGGGATCGACTCGACAAAGGCTTCGCAAAGACGAACATCAGCGCGCTTAAGACGGCGCCGACCACGACCGACGTGATAAGCGAGACCCGGAAAATCCGCTTGATTTCGCTGGTCTTGCCGAGCGCGTTTGCCTCCGCGACCATCCTGCTGACCGCGATCGGGATACCGGCGGTCGCAATTGTCAAAAAAAGGAATGCATACGGCGTATAGGCGGTGTTATAGATGCCCATGCCGTCGCCGCCGATCAGGTTTTTCAGCGGGATTTTAAAGACCGCGCCGACCAGCTTAATGACGACGTTCGCCAGCATCAGTATCAGAGCGCCTTCAAAGGAAGCTCTGCTTTTTGTGAGCGAGTTCTGATCTTTTTTCAAGTGGGGTCCTCCCGGAAACCGGCCCTCTTAGCCGCGAATAATGGGGGTAACAAAGCGTTTCCCGTCCGCAATTATCTTTGCGGTTCCGCGGAGACAAATTGACGGTTCTCATACAGAATTTTGCCGCGCACCATGGTCAGCTCGACGTCTGAGCCGCGCGCGCGTATACGATGTTTGAAATGACGTTGTAGCACGGCGTTAAGTGCGGCGCAGTAAAGTCAAGCATCACGATGTCCGCGTCGAACCCCGCGATCAGCCTGCCGCAGGAGCTTCCGCGCCCAAGGGCGACGCTTCCGCCGACCGTGGCAAAGTAGAGCGCGTCGTAGGCGGAGAGCGCCGCGGCGTTTCCGTCACGTTTTTTGCAGCAGTACGGAGAGTTTCATTTCCTCGAACATGTCGAGACTATTGTTGGAGGCGACGCCGTCCGTTCCCAGCGCAATGTTGACGCCCGCCTCTTTGAGCCGCGCCAGCGGCGCAATGCCGGAGGCGAGCTTTAAATTGCTCACAGGGCAGCTTGCGGCAGTGACTTTGTGCTTTTTCATAATGGCGATGTCCTCGTCCGTCAGGTGCACGCAGTGCGCCGCGACGGCGGGATGACTGAAAAGCCCCGCCTCCTCCAGCGCGGCCGCGGGCGTTTTCCCGAATTTGCGGAGGGAGGCGTCCACGTCCTCGGCGGTTTCCGACATATGCATGGAAAACGGCAGCGCGTACTTATCCGCGACGCTGTTTACCCAATTCCAGACGGACGGGTTTGAATTGTGCGCGGCGTGAACGCCGGTGAAAATGGAAATCAGCGGATCGTGCCGGTAAGCGTCCAATAGCTCATATGTCTCATGAAAGGAACCGTCGCTTAAGTCGAAGCCCTCGCCGGTTTCCAGCGGGACGTTGCCGACGTGCGCGCGGATACCCAGCTCACAGGCGGCGCGCGCGACCTCCGGCGCGGAAAAATACATGTCGCAGATCGCGCTGGTACCGGAGGCAATCGCTTCCAGAATGCCCAGACGCGCGCAGTGATAGACCATACTGTCGGTCAGGCGCGACTCCGCGGGGATAATATTGTCGAAAAGCCACGTCGTCAGGGGTCTGGTCGTCGGCATAACCGCGCAGCGCCGTCATGGCTATGTGCGTATGCGCGTTGACAAAGCCCGGGCATCAGCACCTTTCCCGAACCGCTGATCGTCCTCCGTGCCTCTTCCTCCGGCTCCCTTGTACCGACGTATACTATCTTATCGTCTGTAACGCCCAAATATGCGTGAAACAGCACGGGATCCAAAGCGTCCATCGTAACGATTTGTGATGTCTTTGAAAAGTATGTCCATAAAAAACTCCGGCGTTCAAAATATGAAAAAAGATAGGGGGGATTGTTCATCCCCCCTACGAATCATGTCAAGAGATTTATGCGTTCTCGCCGTCCTTATCGGCATCCTGCGTCTCCGTGCAGCAGCAGCCTTCCTCACAGGCCGCTTCTTCGGACACCGGTTCCTCGGTGCACACAGCGGCTTCCTCCGCGGGACACGCGCAGTTTTCCGGCTCCTCAAACGCGTCGCCGTCGCAGCAGCCGTCCGCCGCGGGAACGATACCGTCCTCCTCTTCGCAGCCGCACTCGCAGGCGCGCTCAATCTTCGTACCGCACGCGGAGCAGTACGCGGCTTTTTTGCCGACATACTTCCCGCATACCGGGCAAACGGTGCCGGCCTTCGCTTTCTGAAGCGCGTCGCGGATATCGTCGATCTCGGCCTTTTTCGCGTCGATTTCCATTAAAGTCTCGTCGATGGAATCGGCGGGAATCTCTACGCCGTTATGTACGGCGTAAAGCATTTTGCCAAGATTCTTATAGGCGCCCTCTATTTCAGAATTGAGCTCCACGATGCGAAGGTTCAGCTTTGCCTGGTTCATCAGATCGGTTGCGACCTTGCCGGCGCTGCGTCCGGCGTCCACGGCGGATTCCTTGACTTTCATCAAAATTTCACGTACTTTTGCATCCATATGCCACACACTCCTTATGAGAAATTGAATACTGAAATTATAAAAATACAAGCCTTAAGCAGTAGATTTATCTATTACAACACCTTGATTATATACCAATCGCTGTCGAATAGCAATACGGCGGAAAGTTAAACTTCAATGAACAAGACCTGCTTCTCCGATGAACTCCCGCATCAGTGAATCCTGCGGCACAAGCGAGGGCTTTATAACCGCGAATTCGGAAAGTGCCTGCGCAATCCCGGAGAGCCCGCGGTCGCGCAGCTCCTCCTTTGGAAGGGAGGCCAGCTCATTGACGGCAAACGGGCCGAACAGGCAGGGCTCGTAGGCAAGCGTCGTGTCGATCTGGACATGCGCGTTTTCCTTCGAGGGGATGATATACCGCGTCTCCCCCCTGCGCACGTTTTTCCACAACCCCAAGGTCCGCTGGAAGCTGGAGTCGCGGAAAAGCTCGTCACGGACGCTGCGGCGCACAAAACGCAGCCATTCCGGCGGCATAAAGACTGCGCCGTCCTTAGTGACGCGCATACGGGCGCTGATGTAAATACCCGTTGGATCTCCGACGGAACAGAAGAGGTCCGGACAGCGCGTGGATACCCTCGAAAATGGCCACTTCCCTTCCCCAAGGCGCAGGGAACGAGAGCTTTCGGACTGGATGCCCGTTGTGAAGTCGAAATGCGGAACATGGATCTCCGCGCCTGCGTCGAGCATGGCGATATGCCCGCGCAGGAGATCGATGTCCATGCGCTCCGGCATTTCGTAGTCGATGGAGTCGTCGGTGCGGTCTACCGTCTGAAAGTAGTCGTCCATGCTGATTGTCTCGGCGTGGATGCCGCGTTTTTTCAGCTCGTCGGTCAGGCGGTGCGCCGTCGTCGTCTTGCCGGACGAGGACGGCCCCGCCAGCATGACGACCCGGGAGACCCCTGATGCGTGAAACAACCGTATCGGCGGCCTCCGCAATGCGGCGGCGGTATCCTTCCTCGCAGCGCAGGACAAATTCGGCGGGGCTTTTGACAGCCAGCTCGTTGATATGAGAAAGTTCAAGGTAATTGCGATAATCTGTATGGAAATGTCTCATGGCTGCTCCTTTTTAAAAGGCTCCTGTTTGCGCGGCGCAGGAATACCAGGATATCTTATCCTATGATGTCCTGCCGCCCGATGCGCTATGCACAAACGGATAAAAATAGTGGAACGTCAAAGCGGTAAAGTACTTTTGCCGCGGCGGTTTTTGCGCGGCGAGCAGGAAACGGTGAATGCGCCCTTCCAGAACGCCGCATTCCTCAAGCCTCCGCTGCGCGGCGCAAAGCGCCTGCAACGCGCCGTCCACGCAGAAGCCGGGAAACTCCCACTCAATCACACGCGCGAACCAGACGAGCGCTCCCACGTCGTAAAACCGAATGGGACGGAACGCCTCCTCCCGGCGTATGACGTCGAGTCCCGCAGTTTGCAGGTCGCGCGCCGCGCGGTCAAGGTTCCAGCCCGGGAATGGGCGCGGTACGCCGGGCAAAAGGAGTTCGACCAGCTCGCGGTCGTTCCACTCCCCGACTTGTTCTGTAATAAAGTATCCGCCGGGCTTTAAAAGCCGCAGAATCTCCGGCGCACGGTAGTCCCCGTGGCGGTTGAGGATCAGATCAAACGACTGATCCGGAAAGGGAAGGTTTGCATAGTCCCCGGCCTCCCGGAACCCGATGCCAAGCGGCGTCAGCGTTTCCGGCACAGCCGGACGTTCGGCGGATAAGCCTCGGTGGCGCTGGTCCGTTCGGTAGGATGGTGCAATGAGAGGAGAAATTCTCCGCCGCCCGTGTCGATATCGAGTAGTGAGGCGTCCGGCCGCAGATAGGCGCGCACGACAGTTTCATAGTCCCACGGCAAGTCCGTTTCTTCCTCATACCTGCCGTGGATATGTGAAAAGTCCCATCCCTTGATGTGTGCGGCACGTTCTTCCGCGCGCCACTGGGCAATAGCTTGTTCCATATTCATGATAACCACTCCTTTTCAAATTTACAATGAAAACGGTGCAGTTATACTGATAACACGCAAAAATCTCGATGCAATCTGTTATCAGATTTCAACACTGCACCGAGCGGTTATCTCGAATGAGCCGCATAAGCGCTCACCGCCTTTCATGGGGGTAAAATCTTTTTATACGATTTATATAGGCTGTTCCTGATAATAGGTCAGCAGCGCCTGACGGCGCGCGCTGAAATCACCGGCTGTTTCCAGATACGCCGCGGGATATTTTGGGTTTGTAAAGCGCGTAAACGCGCGTGACGTCAGTTTCGTGACCGCGCCCGCGCCCGCCGAAAAGATATCGCCAAGCTCCTCCATCATGGAGACGTTATAGAGGCAGATGTGTCCCGGCCTGGTCCAGCCGATATTTTCAAAACCGCCGCCTGTATACTTCTGCCGGTAGAGGTAATACGGACGGTAGCCCGCCGCCGTCAAGGAAGATTGCGCGGTGGAAAGCATTTCAGAAATTTCTTCGGCGGATGTCGCCACTGCTTGCAGCTCGTTGAGCTCGCTCCCACGTTTGCGCGCCAACGTATGGACGGTGATGTTTTCCGGCGCGAGTTCCAGTACGGCGTCGAGGCTGCGCTGGAAATCCGGAACGGATTCTTCCGGCAGTCCGGCGATCAGATCACAGTTGACCGCGTCAAACCCCGCCTCCCGCGCCAGACGGAACGCGCGCAGCGTATCCGCCGCCGTATGCGCCCGCCCGATGCGGCGCAGCGTGGCGTCGTTCATCGTCTGCGGGTTGATACATACGCGCGTGACGCTGCCTGCGCGCAGCGCGGCGAGTTTTTCCGGCGTAATGGCGTCGGGACGGCCCGCCTCGACCGTAAATTCCTCCGGGAGCTCTCCGCAGGCGTCCTGTACGGCAGTGCAGAACCGCGCCAGTTCGTCCGGCGCATAGACCGCTGGCGTACCGCCGCCGACATAAACGCTGCGCGCCCGCAGTCCGAGCGCTTGCCGGACCTGCCCCAGCATGGCGAGTTCCGCCAAAAGATACTGGAAATAAACGTCTCCCCAGCGCTGAAACGCGTCTCCCCGCGGCGCTGATAAAGGAACAGTACGTACAGCGCGTCGGGCAAAACGGGATATGCGCATAAAGAGAAAAATCGCCCTCCCGGAATGTCCTGTGAACGTCCGCGGCAATTTTCCCCCGCTTCCGCGCAGAGCGCGGCCTTACCGGACGAGACGAAATACTCCCGCTCGAGGAAGCCTTTCGCGCCCCGCAGAGTGCCGCCGTGCGCAAGATGCGCGCGGACCAGCTTTGCCGGACGGACGCCGGAAAGCATTCCCCACTCAGGCGCGTGTTCGAGCCGCGGAAGCGCCGCGCGGTACACCGCGCGCGCCAATGTGCGGCGTTCCAAATTGACATCCGTGTGCGTATCGCCAGAGAGTCTGTGCCGCGACACGCCGGACGTTTTCCCCGCCGGGGTGCGGATCAGGCACCGGGCAAAGACCATACCGCCGCCGCGCGTGACGCGGCAGGCGCAGAGGCCTTCCGCGGACGGCAGCAGCATGTATAGGAGCTGCTCGACGGTATAAAGGGCATCGCTGCCCGTAAGTTCCACGTTCATTGCGCGGTACGTATGGCGCGCAGCATGTCGCCGTTTACCTGACGTTCGCGTGCAAGGGTCGTGGAGACGTCGTGCCCCGGATAGACGATCCGATCGCCGGGCAGCGCCGCCAGACGGCGCAGGGACGAGAGCATGACGGCATAGTCCCCGCCCGGCAGGTCACAGCGGCCGCAGTCGTCCTCAAAGAGCGTATCGCCGGAAAAGAGGACTTTGCCCGTGTCGATGCAGATGGAACCAACCGTGTGCCCTGGCGTGTGGAGTACGGTCAGGCGTTCCCCCGGCGCAGGAGAGTACGTCGCCGTCTGAGAGCAGAATATCGGCCGGCGCGGGTTTTATCCGGATCGCAGGAAGCCCCAGCGCGCGTACCGTCGCCTCGCCGGGCGACGCGATCTCTTCCGCTTCGCTTGCATGGATGGCAATTCGGGCGCCCGTCGCCGCGGCAACGTCTAATAACGCCAAAATATGGTCAAAGTGGCTGTGCGTCAGAACGATATATTTGAGCTGAACGCCCAGACGGCGGATGGTATCGAGAATACGGGGCGCGTTGTCGCCCGGGTCGATGAGAAAGCCCTCTTTAGTCGATTCTTCATAGGCGAGATAGCAGTTCGTCTGCACAAAGCCGACGACCATTGTTTCAACAATCATGTCATACCTTCTTTTTCAGCTTATCGGTGTCCAGGATGATCGTAACGGGCCCTTCGTTTTCGAGCGAGACCTGCATATGCGCGCTCAAAAACGCCCGTCTCCGTGCGGATACCGTTGATCCGGCACTGCCGGACAAAATGGCGGTACAGCCTCGTCCGCCTGCTGCGGGAGCTGCGCGTTCATGAAATTCGGCCGCCGTCCGTGCGAGGCGTCGGCAAGCAGCGTAAAGTTGGAGATTGCGAGGATTGCCCCGTCGACGTCCGAAAGCGCCAGGTTCATCTTATCGTTTTCATCTGTAAAATGCGCAGGCCGCAGATTTTATCGGCCAGCAGATCGGCTTCCTCCCGCGTATCGCCTTTCGCGACGCCGAGCAGGACAAGAAAAAACCGCGGTCAATCGCGCCTGCCGGCGCGCCGTTTACCTCCACAGAGGCGCGGGTTACCCGTTGTATGACTGCCACCATAGTTATTACATCCTTTTTGTTTACCGGACGACACGCGAGACGTCCGACACACCCTGAATACGTTTCAGGCGCAGCATGACGGAGCCGAGCTGCTCCGCGCTGCGCAGGTTGACGACCAGATCGATGATCGTGTTGCTGCCGCTCTCCGCCCGCGCGGAGACGGAGGACATCTGGATATTCATGTCGCTGATCGTCGTCGCGACGTCCGCGAGCAGGCCAATGCGGCTGGTGCCCGTCACCTGGAGCGCGGTTTGATAGAGTTCCGTCGGTGTGGACGCCCAGGTGACGCGGATCATGCGCTCCTGCGACGCAGGGTCTGAGAGCATACCGACAATATTCGGACAGTCGCGCCGGTGGATGCTGACGCCAAAGCCCTTTGTAATAAAGCCGATGATATCGTCGCCGGGGATCGGCGTACAGCAGCGCGCAAATTTGACCAGACAGTTATCAATGCCCTCAACGAGTACGCCGGAAGTGGGTTTCGTCTCGCGCAGCGGACGCGAAATGCCGCGCGCCTGTTTTTCCATGCGGTTATGCTCGTCGGTGATGCGGCTGATGACCTTGCGGACCGTAATGCCGCCGTATCCCATGGCCGCATAGAGGTCCTCCATGTTTTGAAAGTCCAGTTTTTTGAGGATCATGCTGCGGAAGCCCTCGTCCTCAAAGACCTTCGCGAGCAGGTTGCGGCGCAGTTCCGCTTCGAACTCCGCGCGTCCAAGCTGAATATTTTCCTCGCGGCGTTCTTTTTTTGAACCACTGCTTAATCTTATTGCGCGCCTCGCCGGTTTTTACGATGGAGAGCCAGTCGCGGCTCGGCCCGCGCGCGCGGCGTTTGACGTCAGGACCTCGACGATGTCGCCGTTTGAAAGTTTGCTGTCAAGCGGCACGATCTTGCCGTTGACTTTTGCGCCGACCATACGGTTTCCGACCGCGGAATGGATCGCATAAGCAAAGTCGATGGCTGTGGCGCCCGCGGGCAGGTTGATGACGTCGCCCTTCGGTGTAAAGACGAACACCTGTCTGCGAAAAGCTCGACGCGCAGGGTCGGTAAAGAATTCCTCGGAGTCATTTTTCCTGCTGGTTTTCAATAAAGCGGCGCACCCAGGCAAGAAAATCTCCTCGTCGCCTTTTTCGTGATGTTGTCCTTATATTTCCAGTGTGCGGCGATGCCATATTCCGCCGTATTGTGCATATCCCAGGTGCGTATCTGCACCTCAAACGGCTGTCCGCCGCGGCCGATGACGGTCGTATGAAGGCTCTGGTACATATTGGGCTTCGGCGTGGATATAATCCTTGAAGCGTCCGGGCATGGGATGATAGAGCTCGTGCACAATGCCCAGCACGTTATAGCACTGTGGGATCGTATGATGACGCGCATGGCGTAGACGTCGTAAATCTGCGCGATATCGCGGTTCATCATATAGACCTTGCGATAAATCCCGTAAATATGCTTTGACGCGGCCTTCGACGTAAGCTTTGATTTCGTGTTCGGCAAGACGTTCCTTCCATGCGCGCCATGATCTGTCGAGCATGGTCTTTCCCTCGTTATTGTTCTTCTCGAGGTAATCGACGATTTCCTTGTAGCCGACCGGGTCGAGATATTTAATCGCGAGATCCTCCAACTCGACCTTGATGCTGTTCATGCCGAGACGGTGCGCGATCGGCGCGTAGATCTCCATGGTTTCCAGCGCCTTGTCGCGCTGCTTCTCCGGCGGGCGGTACATCAGCGTGCGCATATTGTGGAGCCGGTCCACAAGCTTTATGACGATGACGCGGATGTCGCGCGCCATGGCGATGAACATCTTGCGTAGATTCTCGATTTCCTCTTCCTCGGCGCTTTCGTAGGTCATGCGCGTCAGTTTTGTGACGCCCTCGACCATATCGGCAACGGAAACGCCAAATTTCTGCTTGATCTGCGCGTACGTCGTATTGGTGTCCTCGATTGCGTCGTGCAGAAGTCCCGCGATAATGGTATCCGGGTCTAGGCCGAGGTCGGCTAAAATCTCCGCGACGGCGAGCGGATGGATTATATAAGGCTCGCCGCTGGAACGCAGCTGGTGCTCGTGCGCCGCGTCCGCCGTGTCAAAGGCCTCGCGGATACGCGTGGCTTCGGCGTCCGAACAACCGATTTTTTGTATAATTGCTTCAATGCGCTCTTTCATAGACCCCTCCGGGAAAGCATTTGACGGTTCTGGCCGGTTTCTGAAACCGGCCTCGCTTACTGATTTCCTCAAATGTATAGTTAGCGCCAAAAGACGCGGAAATATACGAAATTATTGCAGCGCGGCGATCTCTCTCGCAGACGCGCCATGATCCGGGAGCCTGAAATATCACGTTTCAGGCACTCCTGCGGGAGCTTTACTTTCATGACTTCGCCGTCATAGGAAAACTCCATTAAGTGAAATTCGGCGAAGATCGCACAGCAGACAAGCAGTTTCCCGACGTTTAGCGGGATGCCGCGCTCGGTGCGGATGCGCAGCGCGACATCCTCCGGCGGGCAGCGGAAGTCGCCGTCCGCGCTGTTTGCGGAGATGTAGCGCCACACGGCGACCTGCTCGTTCCGGCAGGGCGCGATGTGGTTCGCCTGGCGCGGCGTGATCGTCCCGCCGGACATAAACGCAGAGTAGACCGCAATGTCCCGCGCGTTGCACCGGCGGACGCTCTCCGTCAGGCGGATATCGCGGATAATCAGCTGCACGCTCCTGCCGCGGAACATATTGATGTCCGCGCAGAACACGATATCGACCGCGCTGCCTTTGACGTACGGTGCTTTCCGGCGCAGGCGCCGAAGTGGACGGCGTCGAAGCGCATGGGGCCGGAGGCCAGGATCAGGCGGGTGTGGCGGTCGTTGCCAATCGGCGAGACGCATACCACGCGCATGTCGCGCAGGCAGAAAAGCGGCTGGGGGTTTGCCATGCCGAAGGGTTCCAGCACGGAGAGCGCGTCAACGGAGTCAAGGAGAAGTCCTCCGGGCGCGCCTCGCAGTCCACGTTCATCGCCGGCACGCATTCCTCGGGTTTCAGCTCGTTTTTAGCGTATTCCAGAAACGCTTTCCGAAAAGCTTCCAGATTTTCGGTCTTCAGGGTCAGCCCGGAGGCCAGCTCATGGCCGCCGAACTTAAAAGGTAGTCCGCATTGGCCTGGAGCGCCGCAAAGAGGTTGAACCCCTCCACACTGCGCCCGGAGCCGCGCGCCTCATTTCCCCTCCACGCACAGCAGAATGACGGGTTTGCCGAGCGAATCGGCCAGCTTCGACGTGACGACGCCGATATCCGTGGTGCCAGTGTTCGTTCCAGAGCACGACGGCGCGGTCGTTTTCAATGTCGCACTCGCGCGCGATCTTTTCCATAGCTTCGTCGCGGATATCGTTTTTCCATCGACTGGCGCTGGCGGTTGAGCGCGCACAGCTCCCCGGCCAGGATATCTGCCTGAATAGGATCGTCCGTCAGGAAGAGCTCGACGGATTTCTCCGCGCAGCCGAAACGTCCGGCGGCGTTGATGCGCGGCGCGATGACATAGCTGATGGATATGGCGCTCGTGCGTTTGTGTTCATCCAGCTCGCAGTGACGCGCCAATGCTATGTAACCGGGAGAGGTCCGCTTCCAGCATCTTCATGCCGAAAGCGGCGATAGCGCGGTTTTCGGAAAATAAGCGGCATCAGGTCCGCCACGGTGCCCAGCGCCGTAAGCGGCGAATAATCGCAGAGGATTTCGTCAAACGGTCGGGGCCTGCCAACGCGCAGATGAGCTTGAACGCGACGCCCACGCCCGCGAGGTCCTTGAAGGGGTACCGTCCGTCGGGACGCTTGGGGTTCCACCACGGCGTCGGCCGCGGGATGGCGTCCTTTGCACTCGTGATGGTCGGTGACAACGATGCGCAGGCCGAGTCCGTGCGCGTAAACGACCCTCGTCGATCGCCGTAATGCCGGTATCGACGGTAATAATCAGGCGCACGCCCTGTTCGGAAAGCTTATGGATCGCGCACGCGCTGAGTCCGTAGCCCCTGCTGAGCCGGTCCGGATATAATAGATAC
>VOFE01001278.1_pt1 | contig 32915 bp, 32 predicted proteins | sample 5384071 | NCBI WGS metagenome assembly VOFE01 (sample SAMN12384724, study PRJNA508395) | human gut metagenome | isolation source: healthy gut D | host: Homo sapiens
CCGCATCTATCTTTTTGACCTGTAAGGCCTTCGACACGGCCTGAGCGCGTTTCAGCGAAAGTGCATCATTGATTTTAGGAGTGCCTGTAGCTTTGTCGGCATATCCGCAAATCACGACCTTCGCTTGTGGGTTGGCGGTGAGATAAGCGGCCAGACGTTCTATTTTAGCTTCCTCAGACGCACGGATTACGGCTGAATTAAGTTTGAAGAACACATTCTCCTGCAATTTTTCCACTTTGGCTTTCTCCACTACCGGTTCGGCCTTCGGAGTCACCGGTTCGCGCTTTTTCCGGTATCACGGGTGGAGCCACCGGCTCGGGAGCTTCTTCGACCACCTTCTTGTGTGTCTTGCCCAACTTGATGACCAAGCCTCCTAACGCGTTGAACACCCAGTCCGGATTGCCCGCCTTCTTGGAGTTGTACTTGTCGCCCAACACGTTGGCATTGACCTCAAGGTTAAAATAAACTCTCCCGCCCAAGCGAATGTTAGCTCCTATACCGCCGCGACCTACCGGATTGAACTGGCGGTCACGCCATAAATATTCCAACGTATGACCACCGTCATTGACGGCCACCGCTTCGTCGTTGCCGAACGCGCCGTTCAGTCCTACCCCAGGAACAAATAAGGATTCACCACCCGTTTATAATTATACTTGAAACAGTTGGCCAGGTCCACCACCACGTCAATGTCTCCTTGCAGGTAATTATACTTATATACTTGGAGAGGATTCACCCACACTCCTTTGGATTCATAACCGGACACACCGGCACGCAGTCCCCACACCGGGGTAAAATAGTAACTGCCATGCACCCCACAGCCGGAGATACCAAGTCGCCAAACCCGGCCTCACCCAAGGTGTAAGCCGCACCGCCTTGCAGTTGCAGGCTACCATGCCGGTGGAACTGTATCTCTTCACCCTTGGACTGCGCAGATACCGCATGCGACATCAACAGGCATGCGCACACGAACATTAAATTCTTTTTTCTTCATAGTCATTCTTTTTTATATTAAACATCCTTCATCCGACTAACGGCCTAACGACTTGTCCCCATATTCCGTATTGGTCAGGCAAAGCACCCAATTACCAAGATAAAACACCGGTTTGAAGAATATCTTGGTCGTGACAGGAGGTATGCCGTCTCCCGCTTCGCGGATAATCACATTGCATTGCACCTCATTCGCATAATATTCACTGAACTTCATGTATGCAATCTCGTAACCTGCCATCGGTATGGATTCGAGCATGGCCCGTACTTCCGCCATCTCTTCGTTGTTTAGCGAAACCGGTGTACCGTCTTCTGTCTGGTCGTTACGATATAGCATAAGAATGGCTTCGTCCGTCTGCTTGTTTTTCACATACGTGAAGAACTGGTCTATAAGCTCCTTGACGGCTATTGTATCTTTCGCCTCCAGCGTCTGCTCGAATTCCGTTTGCGTTTGTTCTTCGCTACTTTTCTTGTTCTTATCCGCACAGGCTGACACCGAGCATATTATGATTCCCATCCATAAGGGGAACAGCAAATGATGAATTTTCATCTTACAATCTAAATTACTTTTACTTAAAATGAAAAGGAGGGCAGGTTTCAGCCACCTGCCCTCCTTCCTAAATCCCATGCTAAATGCTACGCATATTAGCGGTTGAGAGAACGTTTACCCGGGGCATTGTTCACATGCAAGGTAACAGTCTCTGTGAGCTCACCCCACAAGTAAGTCACCTTGAACGTCATCCGCACATTGAACGAGTTCGCACGGCTCATGTTCACCTGTGTCAGGGGTTACAGAACCCATGTTGTCCAAACTGATGCTACCAGTCGGTTCAGCGTAGCTAATCGTAAACACATTGTTATCCACAGCACCCCAATTACCAGAATAGTCAGTCTCTGTGCCAATAAGCTCTATACGAGACACTCCGTAGAAGTCCCAGAACGTCTTGGTCTTTGTTACTGTAGTCGTAGAACTCTTTCGGGTCGTAACCGTTGAAGTCCTCGAAGGTGAGCGACAACTTCTGCGTCAAAGTGTTCCATTGGTTCAGCGTCATCTCGGCAATGCTACCTCCTTTGAGGAAGATCGGCTTGATGACCTTCACATTGAACTTGTTGTTGTTAAAGGTAATCAAATCCTTTGCCGGCTCACAAGTGGCTTCGTCAACCAATACCGTGAACGTCAAAGCATCAGCCAAAGATTCTTCATAAATGTTGATGATAGCTTTCACAACATCATCGCTACCCATTGTGATTTCACCGTCAGTAGGTTCTATCGTGGCCAACGTTACACCACCTGTAGTAGAGATTGTACGACCATCAGCAGACACTTGAATATTGTAAGTGGTATTTCCTACAATGTAGCTCCGCTTACTCTGCTCATTAGTCGGAGCAAACTTATATTCCACAGTCACAGCATCAGCCAAAGCTCCATAAGTACCCTTGATAGCATCCTTGATGATGTCTACCGGTTGCTTGTTGAACGTGTTCGCTACAACCATGTGCTCGTATTCACAAGTCGCAGACGGATCGGTAGCTTTACCCACTTGGATTTGCAATTCCTAAAGCCTTCATCACGTGAGTTTTCTGCATGCCAATCGGCACGTTTCTTGTGGTTGTAGCTGTCCTCGATAGCGGCTTCTGGCTTATCATTCACCACGCTCGGTGCCCACGTCAACTTCACGAATACAGGCTTGTGGGAAGAAACCGTGCTCTTCGGAGTAAACTTAACCCAAGTAGAGACAGCATCCAGATTTTGTCTGTCTTCCGAGAACAACATATAGGCTTGCTGGTTACCCACGCTCCACTTCAGCACGTTCGTTTCGTGCGCCTGGTCGTCGTTAGTGTTGACAATCTTACCGATTTGCGGATTCCTCACAGCCTCATCCTTCGGTTCGCTGAATTGCTTGCAAGTCACGCCGTCGCTGTTGAGTTCAAGCGCATAATTTGCTTCAAACTCTTCCTTGCTCATGTTCAACTGACCCAGAATCTTATTCTCGACTTCTACCCATGTAACGGCTCTTACGTTATCCAATATCGGAGCATCACCACAGTTTACTGTATAACCATTGGTGATTGGCGCAATGTCGTCCACGGTTACAGGACCCACGATTACATCCGTAATCTCCACTAAGATATAACCAACTTCTGCAATCTGGTTATTCGTATTCTCATCCATCAACGTTACGCGAAGCAACGGCGTACGACCGATAATGTTGCGGTTTCCGGCAGGGCTTCCGTCTACTCCGTGTACGTTCAGGATATGGCCGTCTACGATAGTGGCATGTTCGCTTTCACTCGTCTTGTCCGCATCATTGGCCTTGTAACCGATCAACTCATACACCAGTTTGAATTTCTTTTTCATTGATCTTCTCCTGGTCGCCCCATACCTGATCGGTATTCGCATCATTTACTACATAATGCACGTTAATCCACTCATTGAGGTCAAGGCCTGTAGTTTCAGAGTCAGCATACGGGTCTTTGTTCTCGTATGTAATTTGCAGGCGATTGTTAGAGGTAATGGCTTCGGCAGCCGTAGCAGCCAAATGGTTCTCTATCTTCTCCTCCATATTGCCTCTCGCCGTCACCTTGTTGATGGCAAAGTCCGTAATCTTATACTGCTTCAAGGCTGCGTAGTCGGAAGTGATAAGCGTATCCCCGTTCTCTGTAGAATAAGTGTAACGGAGGGCAGCCACATCCACCTTGCCGTCGCCCGCAGCCGGAATCTTCTCGATATCGTTGGCATTCTTCATGCTGAAGTAGACATTGAGCATACCGGTCTCCTCTTTGTCAAGTTCCACGCTGTCCACAGAAATATCGTTCCTGCCCACCGAACGCGTGTAAGAAGCATTATTGACCACGTAGGAGAAATGTTCCTTGTCCGTGCTGATGGCCGCATTCGAAGGATTCAAGTGGTAGGAAGCCTTCACGAACGGCACGACGCTCGTTTCAGGTTGTGTCAACGTAGTCGGTCTATCCGTCTTTTGGTCACCCGTCTTATCAGCCGCGCTCACGCTCAAAGCATTATAGTTGAATGAGAAGACACCAATTGCTTCGATACCTTGATAATACTCCGTCGGACTGAAGACGATGCTCTTCAACTGAGCACTCAACACCGCACAAAGTTGCCCCAATTCAGCATTGAACACATTGATACACTGCCCGATGATGGCAGAAGTCTGTGCCAATTGCTTGTATATTTCACCGATTTCAGTTTCTACAGTCGTCACCCGACCCGTCAATGCGGTCAAATCGGTAGTCAGGTTTTCTACTTTAGTACCCAACTCAGCAACCTTCTGGTTTACGGCGTTTATCTTTTCGTCTATCAGCCCGACTGTACCTTCATCGCCCGTGATGGCACCAATCTGATTTTTCAGAGCCTCATATTTCTCTTGCAGGTCACCTTGAAGTTCACCGATTTTGGTATCCAGTTCGCCCGTAGCTGTTGTCAATTCGCTACGTAGTTCACTCCCCAACGTGCTGACAGCTTCGTCCAGCTTATTACTCATCCGGTTCTCCAGGTTCACCAATGCTTCGTTGTTCGCTGACACATAGCTGCTGAAATCCGAAGTCAACTGGACAATCTGGCTCTTGGCTTCATCAGCCGTAACTTTCACGGCATCCAAATCCGTTCTCAACCCTGCAGCAGTCTGCTTCAGCGTTTCGATGTCGAGATTCTGTTGCGCTACCGTACCTTCAAAGTTTCAAGCCTGCCAAGGATGCCACCGATAGAAGTATTGATGCTTTCGATATTGCCTTCTACCTCTGCGATGGTTGCAGCAAGCTCTTCGTCCTTATCTTCCAAAGCGCCAACGGCTTCCTGAATAGCTGCAATTTTCTCTTCCGCAGCACCCAAACGAGACAAAGCACCGGCAAGGTCAGCTTTTTACAAGCTCCATATCGGCGCCCAATTCGGCTTTCAAAGCAGCTACTTGTGCATCTGTATATGCTTTGGCTGCCGTCAGGTTCTGCTCTACCGTGCTCTGTAAAGCCGTCAGTTTCTCAGAAAGAGCCAACAGTTCCGTACTGTTTTGGGCAATCTTGTCCAACAATTCAGCATCCTTGTCTTGTAATGCGGATATAGCCTCCGTATTGGCTTGCACAAGGGCGTTCACCGTGGCCAGCTTGGCTTCCACGTCAGCTTTGTTAGCAGCGATGTCGGCTACGGCCTGATTGAGTTTTTTTCGTCCAAAAGGGTAATCTGCCCCTGCAAGCCTTCTTCCACGGCCTGGAGCTTTTCCGTCACACCGGCTATCTTTTGCGCATTTTCGTCGGCTGTGCCTTGAGCCGCTTCGGCTGCACTCTGCGCTGTGGCCACCATGCTCTTGGCCGATTCAATCTCGCCATTGGCTATGTTGATAGCCTCTTGCAAAGCCGCGTCGGCAGAAAGCAAAGCATCAATCTGTCCGGCTTGGGTTGCTACCTGCGAATTCAGGGCTTCGATGGCAGCGTTTGCCGCGTCGATACCGGCCTGGAGTGCCGTACGGGCTTCCTCGATATTGGCCTTTGAAGCTTCGATGGCTGCCACTTGGGCCGCAGCGGCCTGAATGTCGGCATAATCCTTAGCTCCTTGTTCAGCTTCTGCGATAGTAGCCGTCAACTCGGTTTTGGCTGTGGCCAAAGCCGTTTCAAGGCAGCCTCCTGCGCTTTCAGCGAATTGATTTCCTGAGTCAGGTTGTTGACCTTCTCATTCACCAATTCATCAAGATTCGTCGCATTGGCCGTAATCTGCCCTTGCAAGCCACTGATGTCATCATCGTAGTCCTTGCAAGAAGTCGTTACGCTTGTCGATGCCGCAAGAAGCGCACCAAACAAAGCCACACTGATAAACTTTCTCTTCATAATCAAATAAAATTAGTTAAAACGTATAATTCTCTACTCTCTTTATTGCCGTTGATAAACTTCTATCTCTATGCAAGAGGTGGAAATAGTATCCCGTAAATGCCTTATATATAATAAGGTAAGCTCAAGAATCGACTTTATAAAAACCTATTTATTTTAAGATTTTCTTGTTTTTTCATCAGAAAAGAAGAGATTATTTTGTTTGTATGCGTATTTTATCTACATTTGCATCGAAATCTTCCACCTCTTGCATAGAGATGGAATTTATATTTTCCATATAACACAATGTATTTCAAGGATATATAAGAAAACAAGCATTGTAAAAGTCACAAACATTCCCCAACAATCAAAGTACATCTATTCATATATTTTTGTCATATTCTTCAAACGTGCCATTACAGTCCGAATTTAAAGATAGCAACGTGTGTAGAACATACCGGTTTAAAAAGCAGTACTCTCAGGGGGAGACTTCTGCATCCTGAAACTATCCGATTGGCCGAAGCCAACGAACCATTCCGCACAGGTATGAACCGTTCCATACTGACAAAACTTCACGTAAAACGGGATTTTCCATCCAAAAGACATAAAACACGGCGGAAAATACAGAAGATAAAATGTAATCCGGAACGGAAAACCAGACAGATTCTGCATATTTATACAGAATCACCCCGGATTTTCGCATATATACCGTATAATACTCGTTTTTTCTAAGCCGAACAAAAAATCAATCTAAGCCAAACAAAAAAAAGTTCTCCGCACATCTGCACTGCAAACCGCTCCAAACGGAGAAAAGACGGCAGCAAAACCGCACGCGTCCCGCCCAAAGGATGGTTTTTATAATTATTTGAGGGCAAAATACAAACCGTTATGCCCAATCCGTTTGCCACGGAAAAACTTAAAAGATGACACGACACGAACCTATAAGCGTACAACACGCACAGCGACAGAACACGAAGAAACTGTCAAACGCGTAGAGGTGACAAAACGGCAATCCCCTATTCCACGAGAATCGCGTAAAATCCGACACAAGGGCAACCCCATGAAAATACGGCAAGGAAAAGAGGAAGCATTGACACTTTGACAAAAAAGAAATCTTATGGTCTTACCGTTCCACCGTTTCGCCATGCTGCATAAAAAGCAGGCGGTCGCCCAACATCAGTTCCAGCGAACCGTTCGGCACAATATAACGGTCGCCCCGCTTAATCATAATAACCAGCGTTCCTTCCGGGAGCGACAGTTCGCGAATATGACGTCCCCGTTGCAGAAGCTCTTCCGTACAAAGCACTTCGCGTAACGTGCTCCCGACATCCTCGGTCAGTTCGATACCGAAGTTGTCCTCTTTTTCCGGCAAGGGTTCCGTAAGGCCCAACTTACGCGCCACCCATGACAAGGACATACCCTGAAAAAGCAAAGATATCAACGTGACGAAAAAACACGATATTGAAAATCTGGTTGGCTCCGTCCACCTGTGCCATCACCGGATAGGTAGCGAAAATAATGGGAGCAGCCCCACGGATACCAACCCAGGAAATAAAAAGGTTGGATTTATTCGTGATTTTCCGTCCAAAAGGCAGAAGGCTTAACCATACGCTAAGCGGACGGGCCACAAAGGTCATAAAGACGCTGACCAGGACGGCCGTCAGCATGACGGGGAAGCATCTCGTGGGGATTGACTAGCAGTCCCAACATGAGGAACATCACAATCTGGAGCAGCCATGTCATGCCATCAAGAAAAGTTCCTATTTCCTTCTTTTGAACAGGCGGCTGTTGCCGATGACCATACCGGCAATATAAACCGCCAGATACCCATTGCCTTTCAGCAAATAGACCGAGCAATAAATGATGAAAATGAAACAAAGCACCATGATGGAATAAAGCTCGGCATTCTTCAGGCTCACACGGTTGATGAGCCATACGGACAAACGTCCCAACAGATACCCCCGGCTATGCCGACTACAAACTGCAGAAGAAAAGACCACAGGATTTCCCAACCTGAAACTCCTCCGGCCTGCAGGCATTGTATCAGGATAATGGTCAACAGATAGGCCATCGGGTCATTGCTCCCGCTTTCGAGTTCCAACATCGGCTTAAGATTATGTTTCAGGTTGATTTGCTGCGAACGAAGGATGTTGAAGACGGAGGCGGAGTCGGTGGACGACATCGTGGCGGCCAGTAACAAGGAACCGATGAGGGTGAAACCGACGCCCGTATGCAGTTGCCAGCCGGAAACCCAATAGACGAACAATCCGCAAAAAGCGTAGTCAGAAACACGCCGGAGGTAGCCAACATGACCCCGGCGACAATACCGGACGGATGTCCTCCATCTTCGTGTCCATTCCTCCCGTGAAAAGAATGATACACAATGCCACCATACCGATATGTTGGGCCACCGACACATCGTCGAACTGTATGCCCAGACCGTCTGTGCCGAACAGCATGCCGGCCAACAAGAACATCAACAGGGTAGGGATACCGAAACGGTAACCGGTCTTGCTCATCAGGATACTACAGAAAATCAGAAAGGCGGATACAAGCAATCCTATTTCAATGGAAACATTCATAGTTACGGCTCTTGGAATTTAATTGTACAAAGATGAAAAAATAACATTCTTCGTCAACCGTCCGTGCCGTAAAAAAAAAAAAGATATTTCCGAGTGTAACCGTACAAGGCCTGTCCCCCACACAAAAAAAGGAGCCCGAAAGCTCCTTTTATCCTCATATCACTTCCTTTACAGACCGGGTTGACGGTCCAAGTAACTGCGAATGTCGTGCGAAGAAGGACGCAACATATTGGCATTCACAATCTTCCCCTCGGGATCGAGCAGGATGAAATGGGGAATACCGTCGGCCTTGTATGCCGTCTGGAAACGGCTTCCCGTACCCAAAAACAACTGCATTCCCGTCATCGGATGACTTTTTCACCATCTTCAACCAATCAGCCTTACGTGCATCCGTAGAAAGGCTCAGGAAGGTGATATTGCGCCCTTTGTATTCTTCTTCCAACTGCTTGAGGAAAGGCATCTCACGGCGACACGGACCGCACCACGTCGCCCAAAGGTCGATGTACACATATTTTCCCCTGAAATCAGCCACAGTGTATGACTTCCCGTCCACATCCCATGCCCGGAAATCGGGGGAAGGGTTACCCGGACGGGCCAAATCCCAAGCATCATATTTTTCTTTGAAGGCAGCCTGCAGTACGGGATCGGTCACGTAAGTGCCGTGCAGATTCAGCAATTCATCTATATTGCTGATGCCGTACTGTTCCACTTGCTCGATAGCCAACACGTTCAACAGTGCCTGTTTCACTTTGTCATCCTCGATATGGTCGGCAATATAGTTCATCATGCAAATAGTACGGTCGTATGGTGTCTTTGCTTCTTCTTTCTTGCAGCCGAACATTCGGGCTATCTCCTTCATATACTCACGATACTCTTTCAGTTCTACCAGGTTTTCGTCTGCCACAGCATACTTTTTAAGCGTATCGTAATAGGCTTCGTCCGGGCGGTAAGTGGTATCCTGAGCCACAAAAGGATGCCCCACAGCGTACATCATCAGCGAAGAAGCATAGGCATAACGGATGCGGCCGGTTTCGACGGCAACGAAACGCGGACTGACTTCGTCCAACTTCCATGCCTTCAATATACGCATCATGGACTCTTCTTTCTTGTCCACCAACGCGGCGTACTCATCAAACGGCAGGGCCATCTTCTCTTGCGGGACATCCAACAGGGTCACCTGATTCAGATACTTAAAGATTTTCTCTTTGCCTCCATCCGCTTCAAATTTTACGGTTCCCTTGAAATCAGCCCCGTCGAAGGAGATATGGATACGCTCTCCGTCTTCCAAAAATATTTTTGCTGTCCATTCCATAAAACAGACTGGCATGTACGGCACCTATATGCTGAAAGGTATGGCTACCGTGCCCGTTGTCGTCCAACGGAATCTCTACGATCGTAGTCTGATACACCACAACAACTGTCGAAGCCGTCTTATTTGCCACATCGACTGTCAACTGAATATCGGCCCGACTCTCTACGAACCCCAAAGCACAAAAGACAAACGTTAAAAAGGCTGTCTTAAACCACATATTATTTTTCATCATCTCATTCATTATTAATTATTGTTGATAAATTACTTTCTCGCGGTAAATCACGTCCACAATATCTGCAAAACCGGAGTATCGTTCCACCGGAACGGCATTCTGAAATTGCCTTCATTCGTGAATCCGTCATAAATACGCAATGTACCCTCGCCCGTATCATTTTTTTCTTGCTGCCTACAATCAGGTCGTAAGAACGGTTGTCTGTGTCTTCTTGTTCCCACAGATAGAATTTCAAACAGGTAATTTCTTCTCCTTCTGGCAATTGAACTGTAATTCTGCCGCCGGAGCCGCATTGGAAAAATTCACGCGATAGACCTTTCTACCCACGGCATAATACATAAATGTCTTCAGGAACTGAACGCAAAGTGTGTGGCCCCGGCAATGTCGGTACAAGCAGACAAATCCACATAATAAGCTTTCTCATAGGCATAACCGTATTTGGCTTCGGCAAAAGAGTAAAGTTCATTGAGAATGATGCCATACAAGAAACGTTGGTTGTCTTTACCCAAAACGGCATATGTCATCCCGTTACCGTCCTGATTACGGTCGTAGCGGGTATTCTCCATACAGATAAAGTCCATCCGGTCTGCTCTTTTCGGCCATGCGAAAAGCTCTTCATTCACCGTAGGGAAACCGTCGGCGGCCAATTCATCCATCGGCACGTCTCTCACATTATCCAATCCGATAGACGCGAACTCCGAAGCACAGACCACAAAACGGCGGTTATTCTTGTCCCACATCATAAAAGCCGGAATAAAAGGAGTCCCTTTGGCATTATAACCGACTGCCGGCTCTACATAAAAACCATTGGCTCGGACGGAACCGAACAACCCGTCGCCGGACAAAGTATTACAATAATACACACGTCCCGCAATATCGACAAACAACTTGCCTGGCCTGTGAGAAGCCAAGCAACGTACCGTACCGGTATACATTCCGTTACCGAACTCATAACCTATCATATAGGAGTCGTTCCATTGAAAATCGTTATTGCTCAAACGCGTAGTCCCACTACCGGCCACCAAATAGAAAGGCTCTTGCATCCCAGGGTCGCAAACCAGCTGGTAAGGTTGTAGCCAATCCTCCAACTCCGTCCCTTTCAACAAATCATAATACACATTATCCGTTTCCTTGATGTGCGACACCATGTCCAGACGCACACGCCCGTTGTCGGAGCACAATACCAACCACCCCAACGAAAGCGGCGTATCCACGTTCAACGTGGCCGACTTTTGATAATACAGCCCCGATGCCTTCTCCCTAATGGTCAGTACCAACTGATAGTTGCCCTGTGCAAGAGTCAATTCCACATCCAGATTCAAAGCCGTACCCAACACAACCGGTTCCTGGCTCCCCAGCCTGGTCGTACGCCTTCCATTCATAAGTATAAGCATCCGGTACGAACTCTTTGCTGCCACCTCCGGCTTTATGACGAAAGGTTCACGGAAATGGCAGAATAAGCGTCATCGAACGAAATGTTCAAATCGTTCAAATCCCTGTAATCGTAATTCCCCTTATCTTCCGCACAGCTTTGCCATAAGAACGGCAACACCAACCATAGCAAACGGATATATTTCATTCTTTCCATATCATTCCATTTTAGTTATCAGAGGTTATGGGAGTAAAATCCAACAGTTGGCGATCATCCCCTTCGGCTGCCGGGTCCACCAATGCGTCTACATCCACCGTTCCTTGTTCATATCCCAACAATATATATAATTGCTTCGTCATATAAGTATCTATTTCCCTTTGCATGTACACCCATTTATTGAAAGGAATAGCCCCCTTCACATTATAGTCGGCACGATCCACCACATCATCGAACAGCTTCCACATCAGACGTAACTTACGTTCTGAAAACTCGCCGACATACTCGGAAGCCATCCGGCCGGAGGAGTAGAATAGAAGTCGGAAAAATCTATCCGGAACTTCAACATCTCGGTGTAAGGACGTTCCTCGCTTCCCGTAGAATCCCTCTCCAGAAACGTAGTGAAATACTCGTTAGCCGACAGTTCCAGATAAATGGACTTCAATTCCGTTTTAATGGCTTCCGTACGTTTCAAACGAACCACATAGGAAAACATGGAAGCATGAGCCGGTACCACCGCCGGTGTCAGCAACTCATAATCCACTCCTTCCTCGGCATTGTCCGACCAAACCTTGAGATTGACCGGACGATCGATATCAGCCTGCCTTCCAATGGTCTGTATGACTACCGGTACGTCGAGATACATCGTTTCGTCCGGCCCATAAACGAAAGTCAAAGTCGTCGTATCTACCAACACACTCCCCGAAGTCCGGTTATTAAAGTAAATTCCGTCGGGAGCACTATACAAATCCGGCGTACGTTCATCGCATGCACTCCACAAGCAAAGCGCAAGGCACATCGGAAACCATATTTTTAAATTCTTCATCATAACCTGTTTATTGTCTGTTGTCTGATTCCGTATCCGGTAAAGGAACTACAAAAAATTTCTCCGAAACCGGGATGAATTCCGTAATAGGATCAAAAGTAATCAATACCGGTGAATAGTTCCGCTTATGATAGAAAAAGATTTGTCCCTCCCCATACAGCTCTCTCACGACCTCGTATCCCAAGACACGCGGAGCATATTTAGATTCATCCATTTTCTCTACTCCACGGTGTTCCCGTAACTTATTCACCCAATTGCCCATAAGAGGGCGTTCGCTCACCTCGTCGTAAAGGTCTGCAATAATCAGATACATTTCTCCCAACCGTATCATCGGAACGATGGTGTTCTCTATCTTCCCCACTTCGGTAATGTCCGCATACTTATAGAAATAGTAATCATTTCCGCTCTTTTTCCAGTTGGCAATGTAACGATAGTCGTCAGTAGACCCGCCGTAGTCCGCTCCGCCGCCGAAATAAGGCATCTCCAGAAGAGCCGGATCCATCCTGAGCACCGGCTTCGGGCTTCGATCCGGATCGTTGTTGTTCTTGAACATCAGATTACGGTTCACATTCGTCAGACCGAAAATCACTTCCGTAGCAAAAATGCGATCCACATTCTCCGGTGTCCCTAACACGTCCGCTTTATTCACAAACGGGAAATGCTGCGGGGCAATATTAATAATCCCTTCGGCATAGCTTTTAGCCTTGGCTTTATAGTCCTCCTGATGCTCATCCTTGTAACTGGATATATAGTGATATGCCCGCGCCAACAACGCCTGTACGGCATAATAATTAAGCCTCAACGTACGGTACTCCAAGAAATTGCTTCCCCGTCGTCGCATGATTGACCAAATGGTCCGTCGTCGTGATAATCGGGTCATCGGCCAACAGTTTTTCCGCTTCAGACAAGTCCTCTATGACATGGCGCATCACTTCATTCCCCGGTAACAGTTCCTGCACCTGCAAGGTAGTGGATGTCTCATAGGGAATACTGGTCTTCGTCGGGTTCAGCTTATACACGGGACCGAACAGACGGAACATGTCGAAATGCAGCAAAGCCCTTAACGCCAACGCTTCTCCCCGAATCAAATTATAATTGTTGCCTGTAAAGACCGACTTACGACTCTCCATCTGTTCCAATATCGTATTGCAATTACGAATCAATGCATACGCCTTGTCCCACGTATTGTCGAGTCTCGTACGCCAATACTCGGTAGTGAAGTTCCGGTTGTTCAAATCAATATAATCGCCCCAAGTCAATGGATTTCGGTACCAATCAGATAAGACCCTCCCATAATCTCCACCATTTCCACGGTAAGCGTCTGGCCGTACAGCTCGTCCTTGTTCAAATCAATATACACTCCGTTAAGCAATTTCTTGAAACCTTCTTCGGTACTTAACAAATCACCTTCGGCCATGGTGTCGTAGGGCTTCACTTCAAGCCAGTCACTACATCCGGCCGTGAAAAACAAGCCGGAAAAAGACAATATGATATATTTTAATATTTTCATAATTTCTATAGCTTTAGAATACGGCTGAAACAGAAAATGACACAGTTCGCGCAAAAGGATAATCAATACCCCGTTCCGCTTTTACGGTAGACACCCGGAAGATGTCGTTCATGTTAGCCTGAAGGGTCAACGACGACAGACCGACCTTTTAATGAAAGGTTGCGTGAATTCATATCCTACATTGAAGGACTCTCCGGCAAACGTATTCTCATCCATTACGAAACGGGAAGACTTGTCCGTTTTCTGCACTAAGGAGATACCCTTAAACTGCGCTTCCTGACCTGGAACGGACCAACGGTCATACAGCGCACGCCGGTCCTGATTGTAGTTTATGTCACTCAAATCGATATTCTCCACCTTATTATATAAGTCTGAATTGAATATCTGCCCCCCGAGTTGATAACGGAAATAAGCTCCGAACGAAAAGCCCTTTGTAATAAAAAGGTCGTTCCCAAGACCCCTTCCAATTTGGGCTGCGTGTCACCGACGACCACTTCGTCATTCACATCATAATCGAACGAATAACTACCGTCTTTCTTAATAAAAAGCTCTTTACCCGTAGCTGGGTCAATACTGCCGAACGGACAGCCCAAATAGCCGTCGGGCTTCCCCATCGTAATAACGCGTCGTCCCGTCACCGAAGCCTGTCCGGCTTTGTTCAAGGCACTCAAAGAATTGCCTATATTAGCGTACTCCGATTTATACGTCCGCGCATTCAAGCTGACGGTCCATTGTATCCCCTTCTCCACGTTATGAATAGGAGACACACGCAACGTAGCCTCCAGTCCGTTCGTATTTTGCTGGCCGGCATTCATCGCTACGCTCTTTACGCCTACCGAACCCGGTGTCGTAATGACAGCCAACAGCGGGTCTGTAATTTTGCGGAAGACATCCACAGTTACATTCAAACGATTGTCGAACATGGCTATATCCGTCCCTACCGTATAATTCAAAGTGTTCTGCCACTGAAGGTCGGAATTTCCCAAAGCCGATATCAAAACACCCGCACCGAACACATTGGTCATCCATCCATTGAATTGATAAGTCGTGAAAGCCTGATAAGCGGAAAAGTTCTGATTACCGGGATTGCCGACAGACGCACGCAACTTGAGCAGTTGAACAGGTCCGTGCCGCTCATAAACTTTTCCTTGTGAATGTTCCAACCTATACCCACCGACCACGTATCGCGGAAACGGTGGCTCGACCCGAACATGGAAGCCCCGTCGCGCCGATAGTTAACGTCGAGCAAATAACGGTTGTCATACGCGTATCCACCATTCAAATAGAAACTGGCCGCACGCGTGGTGCTTTCGGAATATGACGGTTTTCCACCATCCGGATAGCCATTGGCAAAAGAAGGTGCACCGAACTGGTCTTCGGTGAAGCCTATTGCCTTATAACCGTTACGGGTAGACTCCGTGTTGGAAAAATTAAACCCGCCGACAAGATTGAGCATGTGGACTTCCGGAACAGCTTGCCGTAAGTCACGGACAGGTCCCCTTCATACTTCGTGACAGCGGTAGTGGAATGTTCGTATGAGCCCTTCTCCGTATCGCTCATACTGTCGAAATCCGTATGCAACGGAGACAAACGCGTTTCGGCTGTGGCCGTAGTTTTCGTCACTCCGAATTTGGCACGGGCACGCAAATCCGTCGTGGCAAACCATTCCGCAATGAAGTTATTCGTAAAGCCAAATTCATCCCCACGGTCATAATTGCTCAGACGGGCATTCCAAAGCGGATTCGAACAGGAGCCTCGTCGTCATTCTCCGGAACATACAAATACTTGTCTACCCGCCATCGGCATTGTACTTGCGGTAATAGGGATTAGCCAAAGCATATTCGGAGAACGAGACCACAGGGTCGGACGTTTCCAGATAATCAATCGTCAGTTTATTACTGAACTGAAACTTCCCGGTACGATAAATCAAATCCAGATTTCCGGATAGGGTCTGGCGGCTCGACTCCTTCATCACGCCTTCCGTATTCCCGTAAGTCAGCCCTAAGCCATACCTGATTTTCTCTTCTCCGCCATCGGCATAAACATTATGTTTTTGCACGAAACCGGTACGCAACGGCTCACTCAACCAATAAGTATCCACTCCACGTGCCACTTCTTTCAAACGTTCGTTCCTCAGGTTGTCCAACCTCAGTTGGTTTAACGGGTCGTTCGTCAAATCAGTATATAACCCGGCCAATTCTTCGAACTTTATCTTTTCGTTGGCATTCATCAGGTTATAATCCGTCAAGTCGGCCTTTGTCAGGGAGAAGTCGCCTTTATAACTCAAGCGCAACCGTCCCTTCTCCGGCTTCACCGTCTCGATGACCACAACACCATTGGCCGCTTTCGAACCATAAATAGCCGTAGAGGCCGCATCCTTCAATATCGTAACGGAAGCCACGCGGTTCATGTTCAAATCCGAGACCGTCTGCAAATCGGTTTCAAATCCGTCCAGTATGAACAAGGGCTGATTCGGATCCGTACCATATTCCTCTTTCAACCCCATGATGCTGCTCTTGCCGCGGAGTTCGATGTCCGGCATGCGGTTGGGCTCTGAACCAAGCTGGATGTTGTCCGCGATTTTGAAAGATGGATCGAGGGTTTTCAAACTCTGCAAGACATTCTGTACCCCGATTTTTTTCAATTCCGGTCCCTCGAAAGTAGCAGCCGACCCCGTAAAGCTTTCCTTCTTACGTTGGTATATTCCCGTCACCACCACTTCATTCATGGTTTTCGATGCCGGGGCCATCACAACCTTCTTAAAACTTTCCGTATGGGACGCGTCCATTCCCGCTCTAACTTTTTTTCGTAGCCGATATAAGTGAAAACCACTTTATAACGTCCTTTGGGCAAAGTTAATGAATAAGCACCGTCTATATCCGTCACCGTAATCACGTCCGTACCCAACACGCGAATGGAAACTCCAATCATGGTCTCTCCAGTCTCCTTGTCCACCACAACTCCTTTTACCGTCATTTTCTCCGGACTTCCGACTGTTTCAGCACGAACCGCCCCTCCGACACCTGTACCGTTCTGTGCATAAAGCGCAGAGACCGATGAAAGCGCCATAACAAAAACGAAAAGGGCAAACCCGGCACCGCAAGCCTTTAAACGGAAAAATACGATTCTCAAGTTTATTTTCATACTTCTTTCGTTATATATAAAAAGCAGGACATTATTACTCCTGCCAACCATTTTATATTCCCTTTCTCCAACACTTTGGAAAAGAAAAATAAAACGAAGAGAAAGAAGTCCCACAAGACCCGGTCCCTTATTTTACATGTATATCTTCAGGTTATTTCACTACAACTTTCGCTGTCTGATTGCCAAATTTCACCAGATACAGACCAGACTTCAGACCGTTAAATGCTGCTGTAGCTCCGTGCGCAGATGCCACCAGCATACCCTGTGCGTCAAACACACAGATTTCGGCATCTTCCAACCCATCCACGTGAATCGAACCGTCTGAACTATAAATTTTGACATCCTTGATACAACGGCTGCTAATGCTACTTCCTGCCTTCACAGCCTCACCGCCAACGACAGACATTTGCAATGGCATTTCCATTACCTCATCGAATCCGTTGTCTAATACCAAATAGCCCGGAGTCACCAACTTGTCTTTTTCCACAAAAAAGAACGGAGCTTCGTTGGGATTATACCCACCTTCCTCAGTCGGTTGCTGCCCGAAGCACATGCCATTGGCCAGTTTCATATCATGCGGCAATACCAATATGCCACCATCGGCATAGAACTCAGCGGTCACATCCGTGTTTTCCACCCCGAACCAATTCCCTAAGCTCACACCGGAAGAAATCGTTTCTGAGGTATTTCCGTAATTTTCAGCTTAAAATTTTCAGACGCATCAGCCAACAAATTATTATCGACTCGTCGACGCGAAATCGTACTCCCCAATCACATCACTAAGATTATAGGAGACTTCCTCCTTGGTCATGGTATATGCAGAAGCGTAAGAAAGCATCCCCATAATACCGTTCTCCATAATGGTGACATCTTCCAATGCATTCTGCGCCGTAATCTGTATTTTGCCGTCTTTCTCCGCCACCTGATAATTAAAGACAACAGTCCCTCCTGTAGATGCCGCATCCGCTACAACCATTAAATTCATTCCCATTATAAACACTGCGGTTGGCGTTTCTCCCTTCAACGTTCCATCTTCTTGGTTATAGGTCAACGTCACACCACCGCCATAACCGAAGAAACCGAGCACCTTCACTTCATTCTCTGATTCGCCCGGCAACACGGCCATATTATAATCCGTTGTGGCAGGAACCGGAGCCTCGCCCGCCACTCCAGAAACCATGTCAACATAAGAGCATTCTCCACTAAATTTATAGCGGCCATACAAATCCTTAACCGAAGGGAAACCGGCAGCCGAAACCATTCCCACACCCAATGAAACAGCAAACAAGGCAATCAAAACTGCCTTAAAATAGAAGTAGACTTTCTCATAGACACTTTTTTACATTAAAACAATGCAAAAATAATAAAAAAGAAAGAAAAGAAGAGGCTTCGGGCGTTTTTTAACTATAAAACAACCGCAAAAATACAATCCCAATCCCCAGACATCCTTGTATCCACTTGTCAAATCGAAAGGCTTTCCCTGCATTTTTTCCGGCAAAAACACTATCTTTGTCCCGCTATAATGAAGAAGAGAAACGCATGATTGTATGTATCGCAGAGAAACCCAGTGTGGGTAAAGACATTGCCAAAGTTCTGGGCGCCACGCAAGACCACCGTAATTATTGGGAAGGCAACGGCTACCAGGTCACTTGACTTTCGGTCATCTTTGCGAGCTGAAGGAACCGCACGAATATACTCCGCTCTGGAAAGCGTGGAGCCTTTCTTCATTACCTATGATTCCTCCCCGCTTCGGCATCAAGCTAAAAAGCGACAAGGGCATCGAAGAACAATTCCGGGTGATTGAGCGACTGATGCAGGCTGCCGACATGATCATCAACTGCGGCGATGCTGGGCAGGAGGGGGAACTGATACAGCGATGGGTCATGCAGAAGGCCGGTGCCCGATGCCCGGTGAAACGCCTCTGATTTCGTCACTCACGGAAGAAGCCATCCGTGAGGGATTCAGCAACCTGAAAGACCAGAGCGAATACCAGTCGCTCTACGAAGCCGGACTGAGCCGCGCCATCGGCGACTGGACTTTGGGCATGAACGCCACGCGGCTCTACACGTTGAAGTACGCACAGGGACGCCAGGTGCTGAGCATCGGACGGGTGCAGACTCCCACACTGGCCCTCATCGTCAACCGTCAACTGGAAATCGAGAACTTCAAGCCAGAACCTTATTGGGTACTGACCACCAACTACCGTGATACAGTCTTTACCGCTGTGTTGGAACAAGACGAAGAGGAAACCGCAACGGCTTCTCAGGAAAAAGGTGCGAACGGCAACGGAAGCGGCAAGGCAAACGATGTGGCACGCCGGGGATTCACCTCGGAAGAAGAAGGGCGGAAAGCCCTTGAACAAATCAAAGACGCACCGTTCACGATTACGTCCGTCACCAAGAAAAACGGAACGGAAGCCCCTCCCCGCTTGTACGACCTGACCTCGCTACAGGTGGAATGCAACCGCAAGTTTTCTTTCTCATCCGACCTGACCCTGCAACTCATCCAGTCGCTCTACGAGAAGAAATTCACCACATATCCTCGTGTGGACACCACTTTCCTGAGCGACGACATTTATCCGAAATGCAACGCCATTCTCAACGGTATAGCCGGCGAATACGCCGCCTTGCTCCAACCCTTACGTGGCGCGGCGTTGAAAAAAGAGTAAAAAGGTGTTCGACTCTTCCAAAGTCACCGACCACCATGCCATTATCCCTACAGGAGTAGCACCACACGGCTTGACACCGGACGAACAACGGGTATTCGACCTCGTGGCGCGGCGTTTCATCGCAGCGTTCTACCCCGACTGTAAATTTGCTACCACCACCATCCTCGGCGAAACGGCCGACATTCCATTCAAAGCCACCGGCAAACAGATTCTCTTTCCGGGCTGGCGGGACGTGTATGCACAGGAGGCCAAAACAGCGGAAACCTTGGTAAAAACCGCCGAGGAGGAACGCACGCTTCCCGCTTTCACAAAAGGCGAAAGCGGCCCTCACGTACCGGACTTGGCCGAAAAATGGACACAACCGCCCAAACCTTACACAGAAGCCACGCTCTTGCGCGCCATGGAGACTGCGGGTCGTCTTGTGGACGACGACGAATTGCGTGACGCCTTGAAAGAGAACGGTATCGGCCGTCCGTCCACCCGGGCCGCCATCATCCAGACCCTCTTCAAGCGGCATTATATTCGATTGGAACGGAAAAACCTGATAGCCACTCCCACGGGGGTGGAACTCATCAGCCTGATTCACGAAGAACTGCTCAAAAGTGCCGAGTTGACCGGCATCTGGGAACGCCGTCTGCGGTTGATTGAAAAGAAAACCTACGATGCCAAAACCTTTTGGAAGAACTCAAGCAAATGGTAGCCGAAATCGTGCATACCGTCCTGGCGGACAACACCAATCGCCGTGTCGCGGAAACACAGGAAGATAAGCCTGCACCCAAGGGAAAAAAAGGGAGCCGCGAAAGAAAAGCCGACCAAAACCCAAAAGACGACACGCAAAATCGCACCCCCCAACTACCATAATCCCGGCCACGCCTCCTGCCCCAAAGAGGGGGACCTCTGCCCGCTCTGCGGAAAAGGGCATATCATCAAAGGCAAGACCGCATTCGGCTGTTCGGAATGGAAAAACGGATGTACTTTCCGCGCACCTCTGGAAATCTCTTCATAAGCCACGTCCTTGCATACCGTACCGCTCCTACACAGGAATTTTGCAAAAACATCCTTCATCCTTCAGGTCGCATGGTAAGTCTCTCATAATTTTGATATTATAAGCTGAAGGATGTTTCAGGCATCTTTCAGCCATGCTTCATTTCGCTTGATTCAGATTGAAAAATCAGTTGGCTTAGAATGAAAAATCGTTTGGCTGAGATTGAAAAATCATTCGGCTGAGAACTTTTTTTTTATCGCTTTCCGCAATGAAAGGAAACTGAAAGATGGCTGAAACATCCTTCATTCCATAACGCATTATATGTTAATCGGTTACCTTATATCCTGAAAGCTGAAGGATGTTTTCAAAACCCTTGGGGAAGCATGCAGGGAATGACGGACTCCGGCAAAATACCTTTTCTACCCCGACAACCTCCAACTGTCCCAAGTTCTTTGACAAAAGGCACTCCATGCTTCCGCCCCTGCCGCATACATTTACTCCTATAAGGCTAAAAGGATATGGTCTTACCACAATCTTTGCAAGTGAAGTATTGCTTGAAAACATAAAGTCAACCGCTTTTTGACCGATTTTGATCATTCAAAACAGATTTCTGATAAAAAAATTCTTGTAATTCATTTCTTTTTTATATGTTTACAGGGATGAACAACAAAGTAATATCATGAAAAAGACTCATTTATTGGTATTTATATTGATAGGCTTGTTGGGAGCTTGCCAAAATCACCCCCAAAGCATACAAAGTAAAATGGTCAATATCAACGACAGTTCCATGATAGATATTAACCATTATGAGGTCAAAAAAATCAGTGTTGGGGAAAACATCACCAATAAGCCGATGGCTTCTCAGGTTATCTCAATGAACGGGGTAGATAAATACGTTATGTTGGACGAAGCCTACCTCTATGTTTTTGATTGGCAACAAGGAATACTCGAAGATTCTGTTTCGCTTCATCAATGCGGCCTTCTTAGGAACTGTTCCGGATTTAATTATATAAATTCTGATTCTATTATCATTTACAATGATGGCAAGAAAACTGTCTTTTTAATTGACTCGAACGGAAATATTCAAAAACGTTGGAATATCCCCCGAAGTGATAATTATACACAATGGGTCTCTTCAGTAGATGCACTGAACGGGACACGTATTGAATCCGACCATGAAAAGTTTCTGCTTTCCGGAAGCATATTGGGTGCACTAAGCCAAGCGAAAGGTTTGACCATCCCCATATCTGAATGCTTATACAAGGAATCAGGCGAATGGAAATCTGTTGCTTATTATCCTGATTTATATATGCAATATAATTGGGGAGGATATTATATGAATTGCACATACGTAACTAAGGATTCAAAAGGCCGCTACCTGTATAGTTTCCCTATATTGGATAAAGTACTGCGTTATAATAATGATTTTTCATTGTGCGATACCATACCAATGAAAAGCCGGTACGATAAGGGCATTGAAGAATTTGCATTTGACGGTTCAGAAGATGAAACTAATGAAATCCGTTACTATATCAGCCAAACTACTTATTCCAATATCATATATGATCCTTACCGGAATCTCTACCTGAGACTTGCAGAACATCCGTTACAAGACTGGAACGAGAAAGGAGCATTTTGCAAACCGTTCTCCATCGTCATATCGGATACGAAGGGAGAAATTTTGTCGGAAAGCAGCATCTCAACGGATTACAAACAGTTCCATTACCTAAACATGCACGTTTGTAAAGAGGGAATTGCCATTGCCATGGAAAATCCCGACGAGAATCACATCTATTTTGCTTGTATTAAAATTAGTGGTTCATTTAAATCAACAGCACAATGAATAAACGTCATTTTCTATTGCTGTATATTTTTTGCTTATGCGCATGTAGCCGACAAAAAGGCGGAGCTATAATAGATTTGACCGACATAGGACAGAACGAAATCGTTGTTCCTGCAGAAAGCATTTACTCTTCCATAAAATTCATTCCGCTTGAGACCCACGGGCAAAGCATATTGAGCAGCCCGAACGTGTTTGGAATGGACGGCGACAACGTGCTGATTTGGGACCAAGACGAGATTCTGAGATTTGATTCCAATGGAAAATTCCTGAACAGAGTGGGACGGTTAGGAAAAGGACATGGAGAACACGGGCATATCAACTCCGCCAATTATGATGAAAACAAGAAAATTATCTATGTCGGAAACATGGGAGGTTTCATATATAAATACGATATTGAAGGCAACTATATAGGACAGTTCAAGATAGCCGAAAACGGTGAAATCCTCCAGACTGTCAGGTTCAACAAACAGTTGGACGCCTTGGTGTGCGAGACGAGGAAGTATTCTGGCGAGGGGCTTCAGGTCAGCCTTCGTACAGTGTCGCCTGAAGGAGTCGAGAAAGGTACATATCCTATATATGAAGATAACGAACAGGTTTCACGTAGTATGACAAGGACCGGCATGCTTCGTAATACTTCGGAGGGAGTCATGTTCATGCTGCCATTTGACGACAAAGTGACTTTACTCACCCAACAAGGTATCATAGACACATTAACGATGGACAGAGGCAATCTTCGCCCAAGCAGGAAACTATGTGAAAACTGGGATTATGCGGACGAACTCTACAGGACGAAGTATCAAATCGACAACATTGTGGTTACAGATAAATACTTTTATTTAACCGTGACCATGGACAAGGAGCAGTGCGACCTACTGATAGACCGCCACTCGTATGCTTTTATCCACGATAAGAAGTATGCATACGGTAGTGAATCGGAACACCTTTCTTTAAAAGGATTCAAACATGTAAGTTTTTGGCCTTGGGTGGCATTCAATGATAAGGCGGTGGATTTACTGCCCATAGACAGGTTTGACGACAACGACTTGGAAGTTTTAAAGAAAATAGCTGTAAACGATTATCCATTGAACGACATGTCCAATCCCATCTTAGTTGTCGCAGAAGAAAAATGAAATATAAAACAGTTAAACTGTATTAAAAGAACAAACGTTCGTGTGTAAACAGCACACTCTTCACTCCCTATTTATATAACTTTGGAGAGAAATTCAACCCAATAACTTTTAATCACTTAAACCATGAACAGTACTCGTATCAACAAACTGATTCTTAGTTTACTATTTTTATGCCTGGCAACCACAGGCCGTGCACAAACCTTCCCTCGCCTGCTTTTTGAGTGGGGATTATCCCGACCCGTCCATCATCAGGGAAGGAAAAGACTTCTACATGACAAACTCATCTTTCAATTACGCACCGGGACTGCTCATTTGGCACTCTACCGATTTGGTGAACTGGACCCCCATAGCCCGTGCACTCCATGCTCGACGGTTCGGTCTACGCTCCAGACTTGGTGAAGTACAAAGGACGTTACTATATCTACTATCCTGCTGCCGGAGCCAACTATGTGGTCTATGCCGATGATATCCGAGGCCCGTGGAGCCAACCGGTGAAACTCGACCTGGCGGGCATCGACCCTGGACATGTAGTGGGCGAAGACGGCAAACGGTATTTATATGTGGACAAAGGTGCCATAGCCCCGCTAAGCGACGACGGGCTGAAAGTGACGGGACCGAAAAAGACCGTCTACGAAGGTTGGCGGTTCCCCAAGGATTGGAAAACCGAAGGCAATGGCGACATGTTCCTCGAAGGCCCGAAACTGCTGCACAAGGACGGTTATTATTATATGGTATCGGCAGAAGGCGGCACCGCCGGACCGGCCACGAGTCACATGGTAGTCGTGGCACGTTCCAAAAGCGTGTTCGGCCCGTGGGAGAACTCCCCCTACAACCCTTTGGTGCATACCTACAATGCAAGCGACCCTTGGTGGTCGAAAGGACACGGTACGCTCATCGACGATGCCGAAGGGAACTGGTGGGTGGTGTACCATGCTTACGCACAAGGTTACCACACGTTGGGTCGCCAGACGCTGATAGACCCGGTGGAATGGACAGCCGACGGATGGGTCAAGCTGCGGCATGATGCCCGTCCGCTCCCGGCACAAGACCCTGAAAAACACGGACTGGAACTCTCCGATGACTTCACGGGCAAGCAACTCGGCCTGCAATGGACCTTTGGAAGGAATACGCCACCGAAAGCCTCTCGTTCGGCAAGGACGGTATGAGCGTCAAAGCCAAAGGCAAGACTCCTACGGATGGACGTTTGCTTTTGACCACAGCCACAGACAAGAACTATGAGCTCACAACGGAAATCACCCTCGGAAAAGGGAACACGGGCGGTTTGCTCCTTTCTATGACGAGAAGGCATACGCCGGTGTCGCTTCGGACGGAAAGACGCTCACGATATACCGCAACGGGGAAAAGCCGAAACCATGCCGTCCGATTACCACAAGCATTTCTACCTCCGCCTGCTCAACCGTGCCAACCGCGTGACCCTCTCTGCCAGCAAGGACGGAAAGTCATGGAAGGAACTGGCCACGGATATCGACGTGTCGGGACTTCATCACAACAACTACGGTGGGTTCTATGCCCTCCGTCCTGCACTCCTGTCCGCAGGAAAAGGACGTACGACTTTCCGCAACTTCACCTACCGTGACGCCACACCGCAAGAAAAAGACATGGCGGCCTACCTTATGGTATTCCATCAGGACGAAGACCACTGCCTGCATGCAGCCATCAGCCGCGACGGTTATACGTTTACCGCCCTGAACGATGGCAAGCCCATTATTGCAGGCGATACAATCGCCGACCAGAAAGGTATCCGCGACCCGCATATCTACCGTGGCCCGGACGGCGGCTTCTACTTGGCCATGACCGACTTGCATATTTATGCACAACGCGAGGGTTACCGCGATACGGAATGGGAGCGCGACGGGAAAGCTTATGGTTGGGGAAACAACCGTGGCTTGGTGCTGATGAAATCGTTCGACCTCATCCATTGGACACGCACCAACATACGTTTCGACCAGATGTCCAAGGAATTTGCACAGATAGGTTGTGCTTGGGCACCGGAAACAGTCTATGACCCCGCCACAGGACGGATGATGATTTATTTCACCATGCGGTTCGGCAACGAGCAAAACAGGCTTTATTATGTCTACGTAAACCAAGATTTCAACCGTATCGAGAGTATTCCGCAAATCTTGTTTGAATACCCCTCTGAGCGTCTGCCATCGACGGCGACATCACCCCGATATGGAACGAGGAGCGGCAAAAAATGGAATATCACCTGTTCTACGTGGCGCATGAATCCGGTTCGGGCATCAAACAGGCGGTTTCCGACCGTATCGACGGAAGCTACCGGTTCGACCCGCGTTGATAGACTTTGAAACCGGTGGCCTGTGAGGCACCTAACGTTTGGAAACGCATCGGTGAAGACAAATGGGTGCTCATGTACGATATATTCGGTATCAACCCACATAACTTCGGTTTTGTAGAAACCAGCGATTTCGTACACTTCAAAAACTTGGGACGCTTCAACGAGGGCGTGATGAAGACCACCAACTTCCGGTCGCCCAAGCACGGCGCAGTCATCCACCTGACCCAAGAAGAGGCCGACCGGCTGGAGAATTACTGGAACGGGAAAAAACAGAAATAACCGAAAAAAATTACTCATCCCCAACCGCGACACAAGGAAAGCTAATTCCCTGTGCCGCGGTTTTCTTTTCCGATTTAACGTTCTTTTATACCTTTCATGACAGGTAGTTTTAATTGTTCATTCGTATAAATATAAAACGAATGACTCAACTTATATCGAATCACACTTATGAACAAAAACATGAAAAGCAAAAGAAACAGATTTAGGACGCTATTGGCATCCTGCCTTATCGTATGTGCCGACTATACTTACGGCAATCCGGGCGACTTCACGGCATTGCAAAATGCCATCAATGAAGCCCAGGAATATATCGCTTCACACGCCTCTTCTTACACAGGCGCAATCGTTGCACTTTACCAAGACGAAGTCAATATCGCCCAAGACCTCGCGAACGAAGGTAAAGTAAACCAAAATGCCATCGACCGACAGCTCGAAAACTCGCATCAGCCCGTACGGCCTTGGAAGCCACGGAAGGATTCGATTTCGACGTCACGGGCATTACGACAGGATACGACACAGAAAGAGGATTCCGGCATCCCGGTGCCCTCCATACCGATGCCGACTTTGAACGTATCAGGAAACAGCTCAAAGCCGGAAATGAAAAAGTCGTAGCAGCTACATAAATGTATTGGTCAACGCCGGATTCTCAGCAGTCTACGGCTGCTACAAACCCGTACCGACCATCATACGCGGAGGGGGAGTAGGAGAAAATTACATTAATGCAGCGCAGGGAGCTTCTATCGCTTACCAAAATGCCCTGCGGTGGAAAATCGACGGTTCGGAAGAACATGCCAAACACGTAGTGGATGTCCTGATGAAATGGGCACGCGTCACCAAAGGCATCGGAGGCGACTCCAATTATGCACTGGCTGCAGGACTATACGGATATGCCTTTGCCAACGCCGCCGAACTCGTGCGCGACTACGAAGGATGGTCTGACGAAGATTTCACCACATTCAAACAATGGATGCTCGACGTGTGGTATCCATCTTGCATCGGCTTCCTGCGCGGCCGCAACGGAACTTGGCAAAATTCGGGAAAATGGTGGGAATGCCCCGGACATTACTGGTCGAACTGGGGACTTTGTAACGTATTGGCCGTCATGAGTATAGGCATCCTTTGCGATGACGTATTCATTTATAATCAGGACTTTCTTTCTTTAAATACGATCAAGTGGGTACTTTCACCGACCCGCGTACTTCCTGACCCTATCCTGAACGACGGACTGACCGAGTTTTTAGGCAACCTTGTCGTCACGACACAAGAATCCGATTTGGAAGCCGGAGCTTACGGCAAACTGGGACAAATGCAAGAAAGCGGCCGTGATGTAGGCCATGCCGCCATGGCCGGCGGGCTGGCCGTAGACGTAGCCCACATCGGTTGGAACCAGGGCGATGATTTGTTCTCTTATATGGACCACAGACTGGCAGCCGGTATAGAGTATTTGGCGGCACAAATGCAAAGCGTACAAAACCTGCCATGGACTAATTACCATTACGGTACGAGTGGACTACACTGGAGCGATGGTAGGACATGGATACAAACCGCCCCGCATTGGGAGAACAAATACGTCCTTACTGGGGTACCGTCATCGGGCACTATGAAGGCATTAAAGGCGTAGAAATGCCTTTCTCCAAAGCGGTCTACGAAAAATGGGCATCGACGGCGGCGGACAGGGTAACACCAGCGGAGGCTACGACCACATGGGCTATTCCGTATTGATGAATACCCGCGACTTCCCTACTCCCGAACAAATACCCACCCCGCTCACTCCCATCATGGAATACAACGGTATAAGCGTGGAACACAACGAACTGGGCGGACTACACAATACGTACCGTACCGAACCTACGGAAACGCTCCCGGCTGGTACACTCGTCACCCTGAAGCCACAACTTCCCCGATGGCACGACCGATACGGGAAAATGGAAATGGAACACCGGAGAAAACACAAAAGACCTCACCGTGGCAACCGACAGGAGCGGCATCTGGCGCGTGACATATACGAATGAAAACGGTGTGGAAAGCGAACAGATGTTCAGCATCGCCGTGGAAGGTGATTGTGGGGAAAGCACAATCAACCCGACCATAACCTACAATAGTTCCACACGTGCAGCAACTTCCATCAACGTATTATACAACAGCGAAGTGTCCTTATCCATATTCGGTGTGGAGGCTATGGAAGCTATTTGTGGGAAACCGGCAGTACGGCTTCTTCCATCACCCTGCCGCACGTCACGACCTCACGTACCGTTTCCGTCATCCATACCAACCAAGGCGGACGTCGCCAGAAACCGTCTTCCGTATCAATGTACAGGCTGCACGCCCTAACATCATCGTCAACGGCGGACGTTATACGGATAAGAACATGATGATCGTGGAAAAGGCGACAACGTGACGCTCACGGCCACACCGGCAGATGCCATGACAGGAGGAACTTACTTGTGGGGGAGACGGCTCTACCAAAGACTCTCTCACCATTAATAACGTGCAAACTTCCGCCTCTTTATACATTGGATTATACCATAAACGGCCAGACAAAAATACCATCACTTATCAAATCTATGTAAAAGAAACGGGATACCGCAGTGTAACACCGGGCAACTACTACATCCGGCACAAGACCTACGGAACGTATCTTACCAATCATGGTAACGACGACTATCCCTCGTTCGAGCCTGAAGATGAATCCAATAAAGCTGCACAACAATGGAACGTCGTCAACACTCCTCCTTCTACGACCTACGGTTTCCAGTCGATTTTGGACGGAACCTACTTGACCGGACGAGGGGTTGTGGCAGGAAACCATGACCAAGCCGTTCCGCTTCAGCGGTGCCGTAGATATTGAAACATTAGCCATCCAAAAGTCGGCCCGTAGCGGTAACATCTATTGGCAAGTGGCAGAAGACGGCAGTATCGACTTCGCTGCGACGGAAACCCCCGAATGATTACCCGTTCGAATTCATTCCTGTAGAAGGCAGTAAGGTATCCGAAACGACCGGCGGTAAAATTGTGGCACGAACGATATATTATTCAATGGACGGTATACAGTTGGAGCAGCCCCGCAAGGGTATCAACATCCGTCAGACCACCTTCACCGACGGTAGCGTAAAACAAGATAAAATCATTATCCGCTAAACGAGATATTCATCTATTGCACAACGACCCCACAAAGAGACCATTAAAAACCGTTACGGTCCAAAAAAAGCAGTGAACTGCAAGGGCAAATGAAATAAAAAAATTATATTTGCACACCGAACGGAATGTGAAAAATGGATTTTCTTTTTGGGGTCGTTTTCGTGACACTATGGCTCGCAGGCTGTAGTGCGGAAAGCAATGTGAAAAAAGGAGATAAATTCTACGCCATCGGAGAATATTTCGAAGCGGCTGCCGAATACCGGAAAGCTTATATGCGGACCAAACCCAAGGAACGGGCCAAGAGGGGCGAACGGGCCTATAAAGCCGCAGACTGTTACCGGCGTATCAATTATACCTCACGGGCTATCGGGTCATATCAGAATGCGGCACGATACAACTACCCGGACAGCATCGTTTATTTTTATTTAGCTGAAATGCAACGCAAAAACGGCGATTACAAAAAGCGTTGCAGAATTATGAGATTTACCTTCAGTACAAACCGGACGACGTGTTGGCACGTCACGGCCTACAGGGCTGTACCATGGCGCCCATCTGGAAACAGAAACCTACATTGTATTCGATAAAGAAAGAACCGCTACTCAATGCCCGCCGTTCGGACTATTGCCCGATGCTGACAGGGGATGATATGGACATGCTGTACCTGACTTTACACGCCCACAGGCTACAGGCAACGAACTGAGCGGCATCACAGGAATCAAGTCCGGTGACATCTTTATCTCCCGAAAAGACGATAAAGGGAAATGGCAGTCGCCGGAACAGGTAGAACCGAGATAAACAGTGAGTACGATGAAGGAGCCTGTGCTTTCTCGCCGGACGGCAAACGATGTATTTCACCCGTTGTACGCATGACCCCGAATATCCGCGATATGCACAGATTTATACTTCGGAGCGTACGGATGCCAGTTGGGGCGCACCCAAATTGTTGGAAATCACCAAAGACACTTTATCCTCCTTTGCCCATCCTACCGTATCGCCGGACGGCAGATGGCTGTATTTCGTTTCCGACATGCCGGGAGGATTAGGAGGCCTGGACATCTGGCGAATCGAAATAGGAGAACACGGGTTAGGCGGAGTGGATAATCTCGGCGAACCCATCAATACCCGGGGAATGAAATGTTCCTTCGTTCCGTCCGAACGGAGATTTTTTTTCCTCCGACGGACACGTCGGCATGGGGCGGCTTGGACCTGTTCAAGGCCGAACAGGACAGTACGGGAACATGGACCGTAGAAAACCTGAAATACCCGATGAATTCGCAAGGAGATGATTTTGCCATGACTTTCGACGGACTGCACAACCGGGGATTTTTCAGTACCAACCGAGGCGATGCCCGAGGGTGGGACCACATCATGAGTTTCGAATGTCCGGAAGTGTTGCTCACGGTAAAGGGATGGGTCTACGAAAAGACGGCTATGAACTGCCGGAAGGCTTGGTTTACATGGTAGGCAACGACGGAACCAATCTAAAGTTGAGCGTGAAAGGCGAGTTCCTTTACCCAGGAAATCCAAACCGAATGTAGACTATGTATTTTTAGGTACGTGCAAGGGATTCCTGAATCATAAAGAACAACTGCGAGTGGACACCAGCAGCGTAAGCAAAGAATACGTACTTCAGTTCGAACTGGCTTCTATCACGGCTCCCGTATTGGTAGACAATGTGTTTTACGCTTTCGACAGTGCGGAACTCACGGACTCTTCTACCCTCGCACTGGACTCACTCGTCACGCTCATGGAAGACAATCCGAACATCACGATTGAACTCAGCTCGCATTGCGACTACCGGGGAAGGGATGAATACAACATCCGCCTCTCCCAACGCCGGGCAGAATCCGTGGTAAAGTACCTGATAGCACGGCGTCGCTACCGACCGTCTGACTCCCATCGGATACGGCGAGACACGCCCGAAAGTCATCCGCAAACGATTGACGGAACGGTTCCGTTCCTGCATGAGAACGACACGTTGACGGAAGCTTTCAAAAAAACTGCCGGAAGAACAGCAGGAAATCTGCAACGCCCTGGAACCGCCGGACGGAATTCGTGTCCTCCGTACTACTTACGGTTTGTTCGATACGCCGGACGCACCGAGAAACAACACGGAAGCAAAAGAGCAGGACAGCGCTACACCACAAGAATAAGGCGGAAGGCATACACTTCGCTTCCGCCTTTCATCTTTCCTTATGCCTATTTCAACCCGAACTTCACCGGCAAAGAAAACAATACCCTGACGGGTTTGCCGTTCTTATATCCGGGCTTCCAATCAGGCATCATGCCCACCACCCTCACTGCTTCCTGTGCCAAATAAGGATGAGGACTTCGCAACACCCTGATTTGACCGATTTCTCCGTCCTTTTCCACCACGAATTGCACATATACTCTTCCGCTCGCTTCTTCAGATACACAAACAGGCGGATAGTGGATATTCTTAGACAAAAAGGCCATACATGCCTTTTCACCTCCCGGAAACTCAGGATTCTGCTCCCCAGGCATAACGGCATTCCGACCGGTGCCTGTCTTAGGTCCCTTCGTTTCTTTCCGAAATTCTTTTAATCGTATCCCTTACCCCAGAAAAAGCAAGCTGTATCCTTGAAACTGACTCTGCATTTTCACGAAAATAGAAAGAGTCCCCGTCGAAGAAAGATTTTTTCGTTTCATCGTAATAGAAAACACGTGCATATTTCAATGACTTGGCAGTTTGATAAAACATCTTCATGTCGTCGGGCATCTCCCCAGCATAAGCCCGCGTGGCTACCAACCGGTAAGAATCCCGAGCCAACTCATAGATTTCCGTACCCCGCCTTGAATCCGGCCAACGCAAACACATGAACAACGTACTGTCCCTTACCTCGAAATCCATTGTGGCCAACACTTTGCCTTCTTCTTTAAGGCTCACCAAATCGTATGTACGCGCCATAGCCTGCCAAGAAAGCTTTGACGAAGAGAACTGTTCCACGGCAGAAAGCGGCAGCCCTCCGGCACGTCCCTTAAACCAAACATGAGCCCAATCGTCCGTTACCGTCCCTTCACGCAACCATAACGCCGCCCCTTTTTAGCTTTCCCCAAGACTCCCCCAACCCTCCGTGTTTCGGATATCACCTTACAGACGGAGTTTTCACTATGACCCAATTTTGCGATTGCACACTTTGCAATCCGACCATAAGCATCACAAGGAGACTCGCAATAGTTTTCACAAAACACATATTCCTTCATATCTAATCATAAAAGCATACCGAGCATGAATGTCCCTGCCCGATATGCTTTATCGTTTAAGCCGTTATCAACGTGGAGATTTCCGTTTTCTCGCCTAAATGCTCCTTCAAAAAGGCTTTTTATGAGCTATCAGATTCATGCAAACCGTTAGTCATTTCTTCATCCTGCGTCTGATAATCGAGATCGCCACACATCGGAACCTACCAAAATGTTCTTCCGGATGTACAATAATCCAAGAATAAGTGAATTTTATTCCAACTACTGTAATCCATAAACGTGTCAGAAAGTTGCGCTGCCTCCCTCCATAACCACGATAAAATCAGCCTGATTC
>VOFE01002017.1_pt1 | contig 32169 bp, 61 predicted proteins | sample 5384071 | NCBI WGS metagenome assembly VOFE01 (sample SAMN12384724, study PRJNA508395) | human gut metagenome | isolation source: healthy gut D | host: Homo sapiens
TGCCGTGATACGAAACATGGATACCCAAGGGCGCATCATCATCCCTGCGGATATCCGCAAAGAGACAGGCATCCGCAGCGGCAGCACCCTGGAGATTGCCACGGACGGGACAACCATCCGCATCCGGAAGTGTATGCCCCGGAATACCGGTTCCAAAGAACTCCGGGATTTCCTGGAGCCTTTATATAAAAACATCCGCTGCGGGCTTGCAATCAGCAACACCGACTGCATCCTGGCGTCCAAAGGATGTTATCTGCAGGAAGGCGCACAGATCACAGAGGAACTGCGCTCTCTTATCCAGGAGGGCAGAGAAATGTTTTCTCAATCGGGCATCTGCCCGCCGGTTCCCGACTGCTCCCGGAAGGTTGCCGCACTGTTTCCGGTCACTTTAGCTTTGGGCTGCTAAAAAGCGGCGCTATTGCTGATCCCGGAGCCAGGGCGGAATTTATCGGGACGCTGAATGTAACTGCACACGCCTGATAGCAAACATGATTACCCGGAAATACAAACAGAATGAATAGAAAGGACGAATGATTATGAAAGCATTGCATCCATTAACAGAAGAACAGAGAATTTTCGCAGAAAAGCACCACGATTTTATCTATCAGTATCTGAACGGACGCCACCTGAATATCGAGGATTACTACGATACCGCAGTCTTTGGCTATCTGAAAGCCGTACAGGATTATCTGGAGAAACCGGAACTTCAGCAGTACCGCTTCGCCACCATCGCCCGCATCGCCATGCGGGATGCACTGGCAACGGAATGGAAAAAACAGAACCGTCCCATGCGCCGGGCCTATCTGGAGGAGTATCAGGAAGATACCGCTGAACTGGACGTTTTTCTTCCCTACCCGGCAGGAACCTCTGGCAGAGGCAATGGATGACCGGAACCGCCTGCTGGCGCTTCTGGCTTATCTGACGCCGAAGGAGCGCCAGGTGGTCCATCTGCAGGCGGACGGCTACACCTACCATGAAATTGCTGAGATATGTAAGATCTCAGCCCACGGGGTAAACAGCCGATTCTACCGCCTCCGCAGAAAAATGCGGAGTCTGGATGGAATGGAGGTGTGACTCTTTTATGACGAATGAAAAAATCACGGCTATGCCAGTAAAAAGACACAGATCCATCTGACCGCCACTCTCAGCCTGCCCCTGCGTCTGCATGAGAGGGCCTGGATCCTAACAGGCTCCCGGTCCCTGTCTACTTCCCTGGTCCAGCAGATCCTGGAGGTATCGCAGGGACGGCGTCGTATTTGAAACTGAAAACACCGTTTACTATTTGACCTATGCTCGCCGTCCGGCAGAGATTGAGGTGATGTGCGCTTGACTGATATTTATGAACGGGGAGCAGCCTGCAAAAGCTGCTCTCCACCCTAAAGCTCAACCGGGAACGGGTTCCTCTGGAAACTTTAAAGAGCGTATACCGTATTCCTTATGAGGAGCTGAAGGCGCAGATCCGGGAAAGCGTCCAGGAATTTGTCCTTCTGGTCGCCTGCCACCACCTTCTGATCAATCCGAATTTTTCTCTGGATGAACAGACAGCTGTGGTACAGGCTGCCATTGACCGCTCCCGGATGCCAAAGGAGATTGGCAAAAGCCTGACCAGAGACTATGACGTGTCGAAGATCCACCGGATGGCACTTAAGCTACGGGAAGAGATCGAAGCGGCACTCTGGCCCTATATTGACCGGGAAACCTGTCTGGTGGCTGACCTTGCGGATATTGAAAACACGCCGGTCATCTATAATACTTTGACCAGACAGGTCTACCAGGACGGGGGATGGATAGACCAGCCGCTGGATCTGCGGGGAACATTACTGATTTACAGGAAACAGGAGGATGCTGTGCTGCCAGGCGCAGCCCTCCTTCAGAAAGGAGAACAATAGTTATGATATTAGAAAGAAATGAAACACCAGAAGAACTTGCCTTTGCCCTAACCTTTCCGCAAATACGGGGAAGCCCATGAAATCTACAAAAAGCACTGCTTTTTCCAGGATTTCATGGGTGCAATGCGAAGAACGGCGCACGGAAGGAAACCGGGCTTTGCAACCTTCCTATCAGACGCTGGAACATGAGACAGATATTCTGTGCAAAGCCTATGAACTGTATGAGAAACAGGCAGACATCAATGTTTCCTACCGTGTTACGATGGAGAACGTGATTGATCAAATCGAGAAACAGATTCTAAACGGTGAACTGCGCCCGCATACAGAACCGGCGCCCCGTGTGGTGCTGGTCATGGAGGACGGCATTGTTACCGCCTCGTATACAAACGCTCTCTTTATTCAGGCAGAAGTCATTAAACTGGACAAGGAATATGATTCCGCTGAAGAGCGGGAGGCAGTTTATGGAGCTTTAGAGCACGATCCGGAGCTGACCGAATGTGAGTGCCATATTACCTGGCCCGGACGTGAAAAGGAGGCCGCCTGATGACAAATGTCTGCAAGAATACGCAAGGAAATACACCGATAAAGATTTATGTTTTACACGGGTATACGGACGGTCTGACAGATCCCATCGTCAGTACCGACTATTAGGAAGTTTACGCAGCAATGAAAGCTGCCTATGAAAGCGCCCTGGATGGAGTGGAACAAGAGGATTCTGACCGGGAATACAGTTTTCTGGAAGGCTGGTCTGCTACCGCTGTCGTTCATGGAGACTGGATGGAATGGCAGATTGCGGAATTGGAGTTACAAAGTCCCCAACGGACAGCCTGCATCCCAGGCTTGAGATTTCTGTCAGATCCGACAGAAAATCCCCTCTGTATCTTGTCGAGGCAGTATGGTAAAATAGACTCATTGAGAATAAGAAGGAGCGATTTCCTATGAAGAACGAAGAACTGATCCGGCGTTTCCGGATTGAGCGGAAGAAATTTGACCGCTCCGGTATCTACGCCTATACCCAGCGGACGCTGGCTTACAACTCCAATAAGATCGAAGGCTCCACACTGAATGAGGAGCAGACAGCCTCTCTGTTTGACACCGGTATGCTGCCCCGCAGTGATGATTATTACCGGGCCAAAGATGTAGAGGAAACCAACGGTCACTTTCTGATGTTCAATAAGATGATCGACACGCTGGATGAGCCTTTGAGCGAGGAACTCATTAAGGCGTTCCATTTTGAGCTGAAAAGCGGTGTGTTTGAAGACCGTGCCAACGGCTATGCCATCGGGGATTATAAAGAGCGTCCAAATATGGTAGGAATGTATGAAACCGCCCTTCCAAAGAGGTGCCGGGAAAAATGCGGGAACTTCTCGCCTGGTATCACGGAATCTCAGTCAAGACTCTTTCCGTCATGGCTCAGTTCCATGCCCGGTATGAGGCGCTGCATCCCTTCCAGGACGGTAACGGCAGAACCGGCAGGCTGATCCTGTTCAGGAATGCTTAAAAGCAGATCTGACGCCGGTGGTCATTGAGGACAAGTTCGGGGCAGATACATCGAAGGACTGAAGGAATACCGGGAAACCACTTCTGCAAATGTCAACCACTTTTTACATTGTTAGGTAAGATGTTTTTTACACCGTAAGGTAAGGAGTTTTTTACATACCCTGGTAAGCAGATCTTTACATCGTAAGGTAAGCACTTTTTACATTACCCGGTAAGCAGATTCTTACATCCCTGTTTCTCCCTGCGGGTAAAGGTCAGGGTGCTTCAGCCGGTAGGATTCCCCTCGGAAAGAGTAACACTTGGCATGGTGCAGGATCCTATCCAGCATCGCGGTGGTAAGCACCGGATCTCCCATCATCTCTGCCCAGTCAACGATCTCTTTGTTGGTGGTAAAGATGATGGAACTGGTTTCATAGGTGTCACTGATAAATGTGAAAAAGCGGTTTGCCTGTTCGCGGCTTATCGGTGTATAGCCGATCTCATAAATGATGACAAGCTGTGCTTTCTTGATATTTTGAGCCGGAAACCGGCGGCGCGCTCTGTCTCTGCGGTGTCGAGGATCTTGATCAGGCTGGTCATCTTCTCAAAACATACAGTATAGCCACTGTTGATAGCCTGTAGACCAAGGCCACAGGCAACCATGGTCTTGCCGAGGCCCGGAGGCCCCGCAAAGACAAGGTTTCCGCAGTTGTCCAGCCAGGATAGTTCTTTCAAGACGGAGAGCTGTGCCTGGTGATTCCTGACTCCAGCTCTTCCGGGTCGAACTCTTCCAGTGGCCGGATATTTGGTGGGAAATGCGCCGCGGAATAGTTGCGCTTTCGTCGCCGTTCATTCCGTCCTTTCACTTCGGTCTCAAGAACAGCCAGGAGGAATTCCCGGCAGGAGGAGTCCTGCAGATCTGCGGTTTCAGAAGATCCGGAAGCATACGCGCCGCGTGCTTTAAAGGTAAACGTTTTCAAGCAGGGCTGTGAGCCGCTGTACAGGGATATGGCCGGTATCCATACTTTTTAAGATTTCACGGTTCATCGAGCAGCAGCCTCCTTCCTCTCTGTGCGTTCCTGAAAGGCTTTTGCATAAACAGAAAGATCCGTGTAGCTGACACTGCCGGATGGAACCTGTGCGCGGCAGTCGTCTGTAGCCAGTTCCCGGCCGGCTTTTGCAAGGCTGTAAACGACCTTAAACTGTGAGAATTGATACCGGTATTTCTGGCAGCATTCCTTCATCACCTGCGCTACCAGGGATTTATCCGGATTCTCAGAATCAAGGAACTGTTCAATTGCCCGAAGCTGTTTGGAGATATGCCGTGGATTTTCCTTTTTCACACCATTGATGAAGTGCTGGAAGTCATAGCAGTTCCATTTCCCGCGGAGACGTTCCATGATCTCTATCCAGTCTCCGGGTCCTGTTTCCGGTGTTCGGGGCTGATTGACACTTCCTTTCCTCTCGCTGAGATTATGGGAACAGATATAGTTCAGCTGGTCATCATAAATGTGGATCTTGCCACTGACAACTTTGAACCGTACTGTTTTGAACGCATAATCACGGGAACCGAATACCTGCATGATTTATACAGGACATGCAGCAATGCCGCGATTTCATAAGTACGGAACGTATTCGGAGATGTTTCATACACGGATGGAAGAAGAGGCCGCATGGCTGACCTTTCAATGCTGTCGTAGACTGCTTTTGGGGCCATAAGGTAGAACGGTGGATCCGCTGGTTTTTGCGTTCCAGCCATCGGGAAGGGAACGCCACACATCATCAATACAGGTGACTTTCCGCGCGCTGAAAAGTTTTTTCTTCACGAACCCAACAGAGTTTTCGATAGGTCCCTTGCTTTCAGGATCCGCTTTATTGCATACCCAGAGTCGGAGATCCTGTTCGGTACAGAAATCTTCAAAGATTATGGTCTTGATGACTTCGCCATAGGTTTCACTGGCGACAAACACGGCGTCCTGGTCGATGACCAGCTCTTTAGGACGTCCTCAAGCCTGCAGAAACTATGATAGATCGCCTTACAGGCTTCTTCCGAGTTATACTTGTGATCCTGTGCATAGACGCATAAAAAAGCGGCTGTAGCGCAGCAAAGGCAGAATAAAGTGGATGCTCTTTGTCTTGGACAAGGTTTGCTCACCGAAGTCGATCAGCATCTGTTCCCCGGGCGGTGTATCGAAAACATAATCATAAATACGGCGGTGCTCCGGTTCCCTGTTGATCTGTCGGAATCCTCGAGATAGTGGATATAGTTGCGGAGCGTCTGCTGGTTGCCGGGAAGTTTTTCATAGTCTCCATTTTCGATGAATTTTTCTTCAGGACATCGTAAACAGATGACATACAGAAACTTTTCCCACTGTTCGTCTCAAGGATCCTGACGATCGTGCTCCGGAAAGGCTCTACGTCAAAGGTTTTTGGTTTTGCGAGTTTAGCGCCGGGATCATCCGGGATCACATCCATGTCATAATACTTGCTGAGCGTGGGACGGCTGGGAGGCTTGCGCCCCTGCGCCTCATAGTACCTGATAATGTCAGCTTTTTGTGTAACCTTGCAGTTTTAAATCTTGTATTTCCTGCATTTTTGTTTTGTCAGCATAAAGGTCTCCTCTCTTGTGTACTGCTTACAGTATACAAGAGGATGAACTCACTGACTCCTCCTGTGATAAAACTCGCCGCAGGGATGTAAAAAGTGATTACCGGGCGATGTAAAAAACTCCTTACTCTGTCATGTAAAAAAGTCCTTACCGTGCCATGTAAAAACTCCTTACCCTGTGACTGTAAAATCACCTTACCACGCACAGACTTCTGGAAGAACTGTTTAAGGAAGAGCAGGAAGAATATGCTAAGAAAGTGGACTATTTTTCTTGGCGAAGAGTAAATGATTTCGAGCCGCCCTCACGGACGGCTCCTTTTATGTTCCCGGATCAAATGTGTATCCTACTCCCCAGACAGTCTGGATATATTGCCTGTCAGTATAAGCCCTGAGTTTCTTCCGGATACTGTAAATCATACATTCGACCTTTGCGTCCACACTCACAGGGATGTCATCCCAGACTGCTTCGTGGATTTATTCTCTTGTAAGTAGCTGATCATCCGTACCTACTTACCTTGTAATATACAATCAGCTTTATCCAATTTTTTTCAAATGTCTTACCTATATTTTTCTACATCTATTACTCTGGAAAAATAGTCGCACAAGTTCAGGTTGTGAGTTACCATAATTATTGTAACTCCACTTTCATTCAATTTTTTAGAAGTGACATCACTACTGCTTCATTATCTTTATCAAGTCCTGAAGTGGGTTCATCAGCTAATATGATTTTGCTTCCTTGCAGAATCAATTTAATAATAGCGACTCGCTGCTGTTCACCTCCGCTCAACTGATATATTTTCTTATTGAGCATATCACTTAAACCAAACTGTTTTAAATACTTGTTGATTATTCTTAATTTTTCTCCTTTAGCTCATTTTTCTATATTCAAGGGCCAGTTTCAAATTCCATAATACACTTTCATCTTCTACCAGCCCATAATTTTGAAAAAAAGATAACCTATTGTATGCCGTCTAAGGACATAGCATTTTTGCTTTTCATGGACAAATTTTTGTAATTACCAATCGTTATCGTTCCGCCGATATATCGGTAATCAGTCCGATTATATTTAGAAGTGTTGTTTTTACCTGCGCCGCTTTTTTCCAATGAGGCCAACAAATTCTCCTTGATCTATCTCTAAAGACAAATCATTAAATAAAACTTGTTTTTTTCCATATTCCTTTTTAATATTTTCAACACGATCAATGACATAGTTATGCCCCCTTTTCGATTTCATATAAAGCCCTTTTTGATATAAGTCCGGTATAACAATTCACAAAACAGGTAGTCCAGTAGCATGATTGCAAAAAAGCAAGCAAAATAATAATTGATAGCAGTCAAGATTACTGATGCGATTATTTGCATTGCCCAAACAATATAACGGCTCTTTAGTATTTTAAAATGAGAAAAGCCCATAATCTCTTTTTTAAAGCGTATCGCTTCCGGTTAACAAAAACATCTACATAATTTGAGATGTATAGAATAAACACCAGTGAGACTACAAATACGATAGCGAACATCGTAAGGGTTTTAAGGACAAACGTTACGCTTTCTAGTTGTGTCAAGTACGGAGTCAGCAATGTTCCTGCCACAACCAACTTTTCCAGATCATATTTCGTTAACAGGGCAGAAAACTCTTCTCTTGACTCTACTGAAGAAGAACAAACTTCTATTATTTAAAGCATCTAAATAATAAAGCCCTCCAAAATCTCCTGTATCAACAATGATAATACCACCAGTTATATCCGAAAACCCTTTCTCTGTGTTAACCTTTATAGTGGAACTATCATCAATATAAACAATATTAAATTCATTTGCGCGTGTTTCTTCTTGTATCCCGTAATTTTGGTTATAATTCAGTAGAAGATCATATTCTCCTGTAATGTGGTCTTTTATAAGGCTTTCATCATTTTTTTATACATATCAGGAATCAATACAGTCGGTGTGGCAAAAGCACTTTCGTCTAATGAAGTTCCGTCTACATGTATATTTTGCAAATTCCTTTATATAATTTTCATTTGCAATAATAGTTTGTTGGACATAATATGGACGAGAGTCACCAAATGGCCCTTGCGCTTCACTGCTACCGGCATAATCACATAACAATGCGTGATGGTTATTATACAGTTCTAACATCGAATTAGAATATTCTTCAAATCGTTCTGGATTTTCTAACGCATAATTATATTCTGCTGAATTAAAGCCATTAGATGTATAATAGCCATCAAGGTATTTATAGTCTAAAACCGCCTGTTGACTTTTCATATAATCTCCACTTTGCTGAAGTAAAGAAATAATGGTAATAGCAATTACAACGGAAAACACAACTTTTATAAACTGGACAATCACATTGGTACTTTTGTTTAATGTTCTATTTTTTATCATTGCTTCCAAACGAACAAATTTTATTAAAGCACTTGTTAGAAGCATACAAAGCACATTTACAATTAAGACGATCCCAAAGAAGAATATACCCATTATCAAATAGGAAAAATCAAAGCGGTTTGTAAAAGCGTAATACAAATTCAATACAGCCAACAAGGCAAAACACACAATAGAGTAATACCTTACTATGATCTGTTCTTTCAATATGCTGGAAAAACCCATACTCTTTTGATGCCGTTCTTTCAATATACGTATATTATCAGAATGACAATGAATAAAATGGATTTAAAATATCATACTATACGGAATAGATTCATCTTCATATTCAATTATTTTTAGATAGTTGTGTTGCGAGCTGACTTATTTCTTCATTTAAACTATAAAAGATGTATAAATGCAATTCGATTGTGTGGATATTATCAAAAATTCATCAATGGGATAACAATGATTTATCTGTCGTAGTAAGTGTATTGTTTATGATTTCTAACTTGTTGTTTGGATAATTCTCAATGAATGTATTGTAAAGTTGATTGAGTATTTCGGAGATGGTTCTTCAAGCATATAACCACTTAAATTGCCAGTGGCAATATTGTTTTCATATATATATTGTAGATTGAGCTATTGAAAATGTATGCGAATAGCGGTAGTGTAAAAAAAACTTTGTGGCTTTGGTAAAAATGGCTCCTTTTTGGTAAGAATTACAGATATGACAATTTTTATCGAAAAGGAGTATTTTTATGGCAGTTGCAAAGGAACAAATTCGACAGATTATCTCAGAAAACAACATTACCAGTGTGGCTGATGTTTACTCCCTCCTTAAAGACAGCTTCAAAGATATATTGCAGGAGCTTCTGGAAGCCGAGATGGATGCAACTCTGGGCTATGAAAAAAATTGTAAAGGTGATCTTAAGAGCGATAATAAAAAGGAACGGTCATTCCAGCAAAACACTCAAAAAGCCAGTACGGGGAGTTCCAGATCGATGTTCCCCGTGACCGCAATGGTGAGTTTGAACCAAAGCTGATCCCTAAATATCAGCGGGATATTTCCGGGATTGAGGAGAAAGTGATCTCTCTCTATGCCCGTGGAATGAGTACAAGGGATATTCATGATCAGCTCCAGGAACTTTATGGGATCGAACTATCTGCCGAAATGGTCAGCAAAATCACGGACAAAATCCTTCCGGAAGTGAAAGAGTGGCAGTCTCGTCCACTGAACCCTGTATATCCTTTTGTTTTTATGGACTGTATCCATTACAAAGTCCGTGAAGATGGCAGGATCCTCAGCCGTGCTGCTTATATTGTACTGGGAGTTACCGTGGAAGGATACAAGGATATTCTCAGTATTACCGTAGGAGCGAACGAGACCAGTAAGTTCTGGCTCGGAATGCTCAATGACCTGAAAAACCGGGGCGTGCAGGATGTCCTGTTCTTCTGCGTAGATGGTCTTCCCGGATTTAAAGATGCAATTCAGGCTGTTTTCCCACAGGCACAGATTCAGCGCTGTGTGATTCATATGCTGCGCAATTCTTTTAAATATGTGAATTATAGCGATCTGAAGAAGTTTTCAACAGATTTCAAGGCTGTCTATAATGCGCCCAATGAATCTGCAGCTCTTTCGGAACTGGAAACGGTTAAGGAAAAATGGGGGAAGAAATATCCCTATGCGATCAGCAACTGGGAAAATAACTGGGAAGATGTGAGTTCTTTCTTCCAGTTTTCCGGAGATATCCGCAGAATTATGTATACCACAAACATCATAGAAGGGCTGAACCGTCAATACAGGAAAGTCACAAAGACAAAGAGTGTGTTCCCAAGCGATACCGCTCTTGAAAAGATGCTGTTCCTTGCAAGTAGAAATGTAACAAAGAAGTGGACTCAGCGTTATCGAAACTGGGATCAGGTGTTGAACCAGCTGATCATTTTATACGATGAAAGACTGACAGCATATCTGTAAACAGAAAACAGGAGTGGATGTAAACACATCCAGCTCCTGTCTTCACCTTATCCCTTCGGCATTTATAGTATTCCCAGAAAATCCCAGCTTATTCCTGAGGCCGGGTGTGGGCAGAGCCCACGAAAAGGGATTACAGATGCCGTTATTTGTGCTGCAAAAATCTTAAAATTCATGTATAACATGAGTCAAATGGGTAATACTATAAACAGATAAGTAATTCGACAGCAAAAAGCAGAAGTTCCGACAAGACAATTATACATATCTGTTTCTTATCAAAGAAGAATTTTTCCCATAGACACAGAAAATTTTACGCTCTCCGAATAGCAATATCTCAAGGAAAACGAAAATCTTCAAAAAGTTTTTCATACGCCCCCTCAAAAAAAATGATGTCCTTCTTAATATTATAGCAGTACGCCTTAAATTTCTGCTATCATAAGTCTTAAAAGTTTTTTAATATTGATTGCTTTCGTTGGTTTCATCCTGCTCCAACTCAATCACATCCAAAATGCCACAATTCAGGGCTTCGCAGATACGAACCAGCGTTTCCATGCTGATATTCTTGCTTTACTCATGTTGGCAATCAAATTCGTGGTAGATCGTCGGCACGCAAGTCCTCTTTCCTGATGTTGCGCTCAATCAGCGTATGCCAGAGGGGTTTATAGCTCATGTTCATTTATTCCTCCTGTCTTTTAGCCGTATCCTGCTCGCTTGCATGACCGACCTGGCCTGTCACCTTTACAATAGCATACCCTGTCTTTTGAATATTCACATTATAACAGCTACTATTCAGCCATTCAATAAAATTGTAGTATCCATATATCCCCTCCGTATCCGTCTTCTTAAAATTGGTTTGGATATAACAAAAGCCGTCCATTTTGATATGTACCCAGAATCCTGGACACATTGATTTATGGTTACGACTAACACATGGATGCTTCCCTGTACTTAGCGGGTGGCATCCATTTTGTTTTAACCTGGATCCTCTCGTTATTGTAGTAGTCTATATATTCCTTTACTGCTCTCTGGAACTCATCGAATGAACTGTACTCCTTTTCATACCCATAGAACATCTCATTCTTCATCCTCCCAAAGAAGGTCTCCATGATACAGTTATCATAGCAGTTCCCTTTTCTTGACATGGACTGGATCATTCCATGTTTTTAAGCTGATCCCTAAAATAAGCATGCTGATACTGCCATCCCTGGTCTGAATGTAAGATCACTCCCCTAAGATCAGGGAATGTGCGGAAAGCTTTGTCAAGCATCTTCTTTACCTGTTCAAGGTTGGGGCTTATCGAAAGATCATAGGATATGATCTCGTTGGTATTCATGTCAAGTATAGGTGATAAGTAACATTTTCCCCATGCGAAACTGAACTGAGATACGTCTGTCGTCCATTTCTCTAAAAGGAGCTTTGGTGCTGAAGTCTCTATTTATGAGGTTATCAGCTATCTTTCCCACATCACCTTTGTAAGAGTGGTACTTTTCCTTAGGGCGCTTTCCTTTAAGCTCCAGCTTACTCATAAGACGCTGCACTCTCTTATGATTTACTTTGTATCCTCGGTTTATCAGCTCCCGATGTATCCTCCGTACACCATACCGTCCTTTATGGTGTTCAAAGATACTTTTGATCTCCTCAGATAATCTTTCGTTTCGCAGGCTCACAGCATCCGTTTTACCGATTTCATAGTAGTAGGTCGATCTCGCCATCCCCATGGCCCTAAGGAGATGCTTCAGCTTTAGTCCTTTTTCCCTGAGCTCTTTGACGATCGCTGCTTTTTCGCCTTGAGTTGCGCAGCCCTTCTTTCTTCTCTCAAGGCGATCTCTTTTTTATTACTTCATTCTCGGCCTTGATGTATTCGTTCTCTGCTCTCAGCCTTATAAGCTCTTCCCTCTCTGATTCACTGAGGGGGCTTGGATCGGTAGATCTCTTCATTTCGGCTCCTTCTTTCGGCTTTCTGCCTTTTTTCTTATCTACCAATCCATTATAACCGAAGATCTTATATTTTCGTACCCATTGATGCAGTTGTCCAGGGTTCATACCGGCCTTTGTGGCTACCGACTCGTTGCTGTTACCTGATAAGACTTTTGTATGAGCTCCAATTTTTCTTCAGGGCTCCATTTTCGATTATAGCCTCTATGCCTTAGCCCCTCATATCCATTAGCATTATCCTGCCTTATCCATCGCCTTATCATTCCTTTGAACCCTTCCTCAGTGATACCTTCTGGTATCTCAGGCAGGATCCCCTGCTTATATGATTCAATACATTTACGCTTATATTCATAAGAATATCGCATATGAAAATACCCTCCTTACTGGTTGTCCAGTAAAGAGGGTACATATCATTTTGAACGGCTTAAATCTTTATGTTGTTTATATCTTTTTAAAATAATCGCATCTGCTCATACTCTGCGTGTGCCTCTAACAGCACTGGCGTCTTATGCAGCAAATATTCTGTCGCCCCGTCATCCAGCACCCAGTCTTTCAGTTCCTCCGGCTCCAGGATCAGAGGCATCCGGTTATGCACCGGCGCAACGGAAGAGTTTGCTTCCGTTGTCAAAATGATAAACCTTTCCTGATCCTCATACCAGTTATAGCACCCTGCCATGAAAAGAACCGGTACGTCCTTCCGCTCGTATGAAAATTTCTCCTTGCTTTTGTTCCACTCATAAAAGCCTTTAGCCGGAATGATGCAGCGCCTGTGCTGCACACTGTCCTGGAAGGTTCTACGCTCCAAGGCGCTCTCTGCCCTTGCATTGATCAGCAGTTTTCCTTTCTCAAACCCTGAAAGCCCCATTTCATCTGTTCTGCAGCCAGATGATTTTCCTCGCCTTTTAGGATCATAGCATTTTGCGAAGGGACTACATCTCCGGTGCGCTCTATCTGCAGTTTCCTATCCAGATCCCGCACCAGCTTCTCAATTTCCTGGCAGTCTCATCATCCACATAATAACGTCCACACATCGGTTTTTTCTCCTTTCGCCTGCAGGCTTATATTCCTTCCCAGCTGATCTTCCAGCAATTTTCTTCCAGATAGTAATACAGCCGGAATAGATATTTTTGATTTTCCCAGAACTGTACTGCACCGGTATTCCTGGATGGGGATGCCGCAGTAGTATTTTTTTTCCTGTGTCAGTATATGGATCTGACTGATCGTATGAAGCAGACCTTCCTCATCCTGGTACTTGACCAATTTTGGCATGACGGATCCGGTGCTTGTAAACCAGACACCGCAGGCAATCTTTTCTAAATCCCTTTTCAGCTCCCCCTTCATCGGGATTTTGTGTATTTGTACCTATTCCCATACTCATACTTCTTCACCTCTAGTTTACCCTGACTTTTTATAATCAACAGTCCTTTTTTTCTCTTGAGATTCCACCGGACATATGGTCAATAGGACTTCCCACAAATGCCGCCCGCTTCACCGAGTCGATCCCATACCGTCCACGAATCCGGTCCACCGCAGCATCCATTTTCTCCAGCTTTTCATAATCTGTCGTGTCAAACATATCCAACTGGCGCATGTTGAACCCATCCTTTACCCGGCTGGTGTGGATCCCCAGATGCCGGATGGCTGTCCCATCCCATAATTGGTCAAAAAGCTGGCAGGCACAGCGATGGATCTCAATGGTAATGTTCGTAGTGTTCCGCAGCGTCATCTGGTGGCTGGCATAACGCAGGTCATGAGATTTGATTCCCACAGCAATCACTTCCGCCCGCACCTTTGCTGCCCGCAGTCTGGTTCCCACCGTCTCCGCCAACGCCAACAACACCAGCTTCGCAGTGGACGCATCCCTTACATCAAAGGCAATGGTGGTGGAGTTCCCGTATCCTTTATTGGCCGGGGCTTCAGACTGCACCACGGATACATCCATCCCATTGGCAAACGCCCAGATGACCTCCCCGTGCTTTTTTCAGATGGACTTTCAGCAGATGCGGATCCGCATGGGCCAGTTCCCCCTATGGTATGAATCCCCATGTTAAACAGCTTTTTGCAGTCGCCCGCCCGACAAAAAACAAATCACTCACCGGAAGCGGCCACATTTTATCTTCAATCTCATTATGCCACAGCGTATGCACCCGGTCTGGCTTCTGGAAATCTGATGCCATCTTGGCCAGCAGCTTGTTCTCCGAGATCCCGATATTGACGGTAAATCCCAGCGTATCCCGGATTTGATCTTTCATCCTGTATGCTGCCGTCACCGGATCGCCCCAGAGTCCTTCCGTACCTGTCATATCCACAAAGGCTTCGTCTATCGAGTATTGCTCTACGTCTGGAGAATACCGGCGCAGGATATCCATAAATGCCTTGGAGCACTTTTCATATAGCCCATAGTTAGGCGGAACTAGATCAACTCCGGACATTTCTGTTTCGCCTCCAGAATAGTTTCTCCCTGTTTTTATATGGAACTTTTTGGCCGGAATGGATTTCGCCAATATAATTCCGTGCCGCATTGCCATATCACCGCCAACAGCAGACACCTTTTCCCGCAGATCCTCCTTCCCGCCTAAATGGTGGAGGCGGTAAACAGCTTCCCAGGAAAGGAATGCTGAATTGACATCAATATGAAAAATTACCGTTCTTCCATGTTTCCAAACTCATGTTCGCCTCCTTTTTTTTCTTCTATTATGGAGAACATACGTTCTTTCGTCAAGAGGATTTTTCTGTCAAAACCTGACGTACAAAGGGAACCTGCTTATTTGTTATGCTATATATAGTGTAAAACTATTTTTGCATTTGACCACTACATATATATCTAGTGCTATACTAAATTCGTACCATATATTTTGTGTCTATCCGGAAAGGATTTATCACACGCTGTTTAGGTTTGTAATCAGTCAGAGGGATACTCTGCCATCAGGCAGTACCTTCTGGCTTTTTTATTTTTGCAGAGAACTGCACGCTGTCAGAGAATGAACATTTTGCGTCATTCTCTTTTTTATGCCTGAACATGGGAAAGGAGGGTTGTTTTTCAATGCTCCGGATGGACATAGTAACAGAAAGGAGAATCAAAATGACTTACAAAGAATTTGAAATGCAAGTAAAAACGTATCTGGAGGAGAACCTCGGTGCTGACGTTACTGTCAGCACATACACGGCGAGAAAGAACAATCAAACCCTCTGCCAAGGTCTTCTCATTGAAGACGCCTCCGATGGAGAGCGTTTCTCAGCATCCCCGGTTATCTATCTGGATGATTTCTATAGAGACTTGTGTAATGGATCATCTTTTGAAGAGATAGCAAAAACCATATATAAGTTATATCGGAACGCCAAGCAGACTGGAGATTTTAAGCTGAAGGACTTAACTAATTTCGAGGAACTGAAGGAAAAAATCATCTATAAATTAATCAATCTGGATATGAACAAGGATCTTTTGGACGATATTCCTTATATCCCGTATCTTGATTTGGCAATCGTTTTCTATTGCTGCATTGCGAACACGGATGAACAGACTGCTGGTTTTCTCATTCATAATTCCCATTTGGATCTCTGGGGAATCCAGCAAAACGAATTATACAAGTATGCCCATAAGAACACTTGCCGACTGTTTCCCTATTCACTTCAGTCGGTATGCGCCACGCTTAACGAAATGTCAGAAAATCTTACCGCCCCATTATCTGTAATGCCGGAGGAAGACCTTCTGGTCTTAACGAATCAAAGCCGTATAGACGGTGCAGCTTGTATCCTGTATGACAATATGTTGGAAAAAATAGCAGAAGTATTACAGGAGGAGGATTTCTATGTAATTCCCAGTAGTATCCACGAGCTTCTGATTCTGCGTAAACATTTGTCTCAGCAGAAGAAGGAGGTCTTTCAGAGTTAATTACATCTGTCAATCAGACAACCGTGTTGGATACGGACATTCTGTCATCACATCCATACTACTATGACCGTAATTTACATACCTTAAAATGCGCTTAATAATTTATGCGAATCCCAAGAAAGGAGCATCCAATCATGCACCATGTAAAAGAAGTAAAATTGCTTGTAGACAACCTTAACAAACACCGTCACGCCTACTATAACCTGAACGCACCGGTAATCTCCGATGCGGAGTATGACCGGATGTACGAACAGCTGGAAAGTCTGGAAAGGGAGACAGGGATCATCTACTCAATTCCCCAACCCAGACCGTAGGCTACCCACCCGTCAGCGAACTGGAGAAAGTGCCGCATCCCCATCCGCTTCTGTCTCTGGATAAGACAAAGCAGGTGGAAGATTTATGCCGTTTTTGTGGCGATCACGCAGCTTTGCTTATGCTGAAGCTGGATGGGCTGACCGGTAAAACTCACTTATGAAAATGGCAGGCTGGCAGAGGCAGCCCACACGGGGAGACGGGGAGATCGGGGAAGATATCACCCATAACATTCCCACCTTTGAGAATGTAGCGATCTCCATTGCTTATAAGAAACGGCTGGTTGTCAGCGGGGAAGCCTGCATACGCAGAAAGGATTTTGAGCGGCTGAATACCACACTCCGGGACAGGAACGGGGAACCTTATAAAAACGCCCGGAACCTGGCTGACGGATCTGTGCGGAGCCTGGATCCGGAGAACTGTAAAGGCCGCTGTGTCACCTTCCTCCCCTTCAACGTACTGGAAGGGCTAAATGCGGGGGAACACAGCAACAGCCGGGAGGAACGTCTGTACCAGTTATCAAAACTGGGCTTTGGTTCCTGCCCGTATATTCCCCTCAATCCGGATCAGATTTCGCCGGAATATCTGGAGCTTCGTATCCAGGACCTGAAGGAGAAGGCAGAAACACTGGATCTTCCCATTGACGGAATGGTACTGATCTTCGATGACTTGGCGTATTCCGCAAGCTGCGGAAGAACCGGACATCACTACAAGGACGGACTTGCTTTCAAATTTGAGGACGAAACCTATGAAACCATCCTCCGGAGTATTGAATGGACGCCTTCCCGTTTTGGGGAACTGGCACCTGTGGCAGTCTTTGACACCGTGGAGATTGATGGGTGCTCCGTATCCAAGGCCACGCTTCATAACCTCACCTTTATCCGGGAACTGGAGCTGGTGCCGGGATGCCGTATCCTGGTATCCAAACGGAACATGATCATTCCCCATGTAGAGGAGAACCTGGACCGTGGACATTACCGGGATGCAGCGCCTGCTATCTGCCCGTGCTGCGGCGCTCCAACAGAACTCCATCGAAAAAAGGAGAAAAAGGACGGATCATTGAAACCGTACACTGCAGCAATCCATCCTGTGAAAGCCAGCAGTTGAAAAAATTCGTCCATTTCGTATGCCGGAAAGCCATGAATATTGAAGGGTTAAGTGAGGCTACTCTGGAGAAATTCCTGAATCTGGGATACCTTCAGACCTTCCATGACATCTACCATCTGGATCAGCACCGGGAAGAAATCATCCGGCTGGAAGGGTTCGGGGAGAAATCCTTTGACCGGCTCTGGAACGCAATCCAGGCCAGCCGCAGCACCACCTTTGTCCGCTATCTGATCAGCATGGATATTCCCATGGTAGGCCGTACAAAAAGCCGGGTATTGGATACCGTATTCTCCGGCAGTCTGGATGCCTTCCGGGCGGCTGCCACCGATGACTATGACTTCACACAGTTAGAGGACTTTGGCGCTACACTGAACCAGAACATTCACGACTGGTTTGCGGATGAAGAAAATCTGATGCTCTGGGACACGTTACAGAAAGAATTTACATTTGAAGAAAGAAAGGAAGAAACCACTATGGCAAAAAATACTGAATTTGCAGGAAAGACTATCGTAGCAACCGGAAAGCTGGAAAACTTTACCCGCGCAGAGATCAATGATAAGATCCTGGAGATTGGTGCCAAAACGGGCAGCTCTGTGACAGGCAAACGGATTATCTCATCTGCGGCGAAAAAGCCGGAAGCAAACTGGCAAAGGCCAAGTCTTTAGGCATAACCATTCTGTCAGAAGCAGAGTTTTTAGCAATGATTGCATAAAGATTACGGTTTTCATGATCCATTTGGGGAAAGAACTGCCGGGCAAGCAGCTTAGAAGAAAGTTCCAAAAATTACCTGTCTGGCAGTATGGAAATGATGCAGATTCCTTGTTTTTTCCGTTGGAACATCCATTTCTTTGGGTATAATAGAGGCAAATGGAGGCAATGATGAGTATGAGTATTCAATCCGATGTGGAAATCTTATCTGTACAAGCAGTCGAGTATTACGCACAAAAGCATCATCTGTCTGAAGGGGACGTCTTTGATCTCTTCTGTAAGCATCAGGTTTTTGAAAAAATCCTGATACAGCACGAAACGCTTCATCAGTTGGATATGGAAGAGACTTTTCAATATGTGGAGGAAATCATCAAAGAAAATGCTCTGGAACTGGTGCTTTACCACGGTTCCAACATCGCATTTGATGAGATTGACCTGGGAAAATCCCATAACCGCCGTGACTTTGGCCGGGGATTTTACTGTACCGTCTTGGAAAGCCAGGCGGAGGAATGGGCCAAACGTCTTTATCTGCGCTCCCACAAAGGCGGCAGATATGTTTACCGTTACCTGTTCCACCAGACAGAGGGACCTGAAGATCAAGCACTTTGCTGCTCTGGATCGGGAGTGGCTGGAGTTTATCAAAGAAAACCGCACGAAAGGCGGCATCCAGCACGCTTATGATGTGGTCGTAGGGCCTGTTGCAGACGATAATACAATGGAGACTGTTCAGTTATACCTGTCAGGTATTTTAAAAAGCCGAGGAAGCAGTGGAAAGGCTTCGCTATAATAAAGTCAACAACCAGGTGTCTTTCCATACGCCCCTTGCCCTGGAGCACCTGACGCTGGAATCCCGAAGGAGGTTTCGTAAACTATGGAAGGAAAATATTTTTTCAATAACAAAGATATCACGATGAACCTGTGTATCCAGATCCGGGATGTGATCGACATCATCAAGGAACGGAGCCATCTTTCTTTCCAAGATGCCGCCGGAGCCTTTTACCATTCTAAGACGTATCAGGCTCTGCAGAATACCGAGAATACGCTTTGGGCGGAGTCAGCGGGCTATATCGCAGACCGGTTCTACGAAGAACAGGAACAAAAAGAATTACAGACAAACTGAAGATTTAAGCACTTTGTTTAAGAAGGGAACTACCTATAGGATAGGCGGTTCCTTTTTTGTGCGGAAAGGAATGTGCATGAAATCCAATGATCAACCAAAAGAAACTATCCATAAACAAACTCACAGGAATGTCATCTCCTCTTTTACAGGAAAATATGCATTTCTCAGTAATTTTATCCGGCTCCTGTTACCTACATGGGGCAGACCTACGCCAATAATGAAGCAGCTTTCCAGGCGCAGAAGACCTGCTGTGCAAAAGAGCAGCAGCAATTCTCTATTTTCCGCCTGCACAATCCGGCAGAAGCCAAAAAGCGTGGAAAGAACCTCACGCTGCGCCCGGACTGGGATAAGGTAAAGATTTCCCTGATGTATGAAATCTGTATGTGTAAATTCATGCAGAACCCAAAGCTGCGGGATGCCCTGCTTGCCACAGGAGACCGTCTTCTTGTGGAAGGCAATACCTGGGGCGACTACTTTGGGGCATGGTCAACGGCCACGGAGAGAACCAGTTAGGGCTTATCCTGATGGATGTACGCGGGAAGCTGAGATGGAGCCTGGAAATGGAAAATGAAATTGCATGAAGGGGTGAATGAACTATGGAAGAAAAGAAACAGACGGTCTTGACGCTGAAATTCATCGGCATTGATGATTTTCTTGTCCAACTTATCAAGATCAGCACGGACGGTTCTGGAAAGACCTTAACCTGGGGAAATCCGAAACTCCGGACTTGTATTCTACTACAAGGAACGACCTGGATGGGGAACCAGTATCCCACATCCAGCAGGAATATACCTTTGAGCCAGAACCGTTCCGAAGATCCCCGTATGAGTTCCAGTATATGATGTTAAGCCGGATGCAGCGTGACTGCGAATATTTTCTCGGCTACGGGAACCGGAGCGTTACCATCTTATCCGAAAGTGATCCCCAGCATCATATTGACCGTATGAAAGAATTGTGGAAGGAGCTTCCTGCTGACGGGAAACCGGAATGGCTGACCTGGGAGCAGCTCCTGAACTATGAAAAAGAATTGTGTAACGAATAACCATAATGATTACGAAGGATCTTCCAACCAGGGAGGTCCTTCTTTGGCAAAGGAGGACGATACCTTATGAAAATAACGATCTATCAGATCATCCCGGAATTGGATCAGGACAGGCTGATATTTATGCCCTTTCCTATTTTCAAAAAGCCGGGTATCCATCACCGCCTGCAGAAATTTATGAATCCGTATTCTGCGGAGAAACGGAAGTCGCCACGCTGGAAGAAATCTACCGGATATTCAACCGCAAAGATGAAGCGGATGCCCGCTATTTGGAAAAGATCGGTTTCACCGGACATTCCATGTCAGTCTCTGACATTCTGGAAATACAGCACTCACCGGGAGAAAGCCGTTTCTATTTCTGTGATACATTTGGTTTTTCTCAAATAGCATTTCAGAAGGAAAACGCCATGCTGCCAGTTCAGAACCATGACAATATCCCTTTTGAGCAGGTCAATCGGTCCAAGCCAGGTTATCTGGCCTATATGGATAACGGGGGAATTTCTATTCATCCCTGTATCCAGGTCCAGCTCCAACGCTGCAAATACAGTCAATGCCAGCTCGGATACCGGCTCCGTTACCAGGAGAAGGAAGAGTCCCCTTGGCGGCAGCGAGATTTTCTGGAACGTCCTGCTGTCCTTCTGTTCGAGGATACGCAAAAGAACCTTGCCATGCAGCAGACCGACCAGACCAAAAGCAGCAGAAACGTATCCCGCAAATCACGACACGAACAGGGCTTACCAAACAGGAAAAGACCGCTGATATATGATTTGACGAGAAAGATCCCCTTTATCCATATCCGCACCCACAACACCAACCTCAAAAGGTGACTTTCCGCTTATGCCGAGCAGTACCCCGACGAGTGCTACCAGACCGACACAGACCCCGAAACGGGCTGCATGGAGTTTGATATTGCAAAGGGGCGTTTCTCTTTCCGTCTGACCGCCCCATACAATGAGCAACGCCGGAGAGCCGCCAGCGAAGCGGCGAAAGCTAACGCAAGCAATCTCACGCGAAGTGTGGTATAATTTTTTGAAAAAGTTTGAGATTTGATGTAGTATTCGTCGTTAAAACCGTAGTATATAGGTGAAGCCGGAGAGGAGGCGGTGCAATGATAGAGGATGAAAAAATCATAGAAATGTTTTTTGAGCGTTCAGAACAAGGCATACGGGAGTTGGATATAAAATACGGAACAGTCTGCCACAATCTTTCCTATCATATCGTAGGAAGTAGGCAGAACGCAGAGGAATGTGTAAACGACGCTTATTTAGGTGTATGGAACACTATTCCCCTGCACGACCTAACCCACTTTTATCCTATGTTCTGAAAATCGTTCGGAACATTTCAATCAAAATTTATTGGAGAAAGGAAGCAGCCAAACGAAGCAGCCATTACACGATTGCTTTGGAGGAAATTGAAACCTATGTAGCAGATACTCACACAGTAGAAGCAGAAATTGAAGCTAAAGAATTAGCCCGTATCATTGAAAGTTTTTTAGATACGCTGACTACTGAAAACCGCGTTATTTTCATGCGCCGCTATTGGTTTTCTGACAGCTATAAGAACATAGCCGAGTTTGTAGGGCTTTCAGAGAAAAACATCTCTGTCCGGCTGACCCGTATTCGCGAGAAAATGAAACAATATTTAATTGAGTAATCCGCTCCAATGTCTCCTGACGTTTTTCTTTCATTTTTTTTTCGAAACGTACAGTACTTTCTGGCGGTCTTCCATTGGTGTTTTGCAGTTGTTCCCCTTGATGCAGTCTGTTTTGAAAGGGCATCCGCTGCATCCGTTACTTCGATATACGGTAACGGTTCTCCGGTATCCACTGGCCGTCTTTTCTCTCTTTTCGTACTGCATCGTCAACACCTGTCCATTTTACAGTAATAACAGTCCGCTTTCTCATCATATTTCATGTTTTCCATCCGCCCGATATCCTGACGGTATTTTCGGGTTTTGGAAATTTCATAGTTCTGGGGTTTGATATAGGCCAGCTGACCGTTTTCTTCGAGAAACAGGTAATTCTCTTCGCTTTCATATCCTGCATCTGCCACAATCTCCTGATATTTAAACGGAAGATACAACTCCATATCTTTCAGGAATGGGATCAAGATTCCTCGTATCCGTAGGCCGTGGACTGATATCCAGCCATGTGATGTATTCTGAATCCACTCCATGCTGAAGATTATAAGCCGGTTTCAGCTGCCCATTGAGCATGGCATCTTCTTTCATTCGCATAAAAAGTCGCATCCGGGTCTGTTTTAGAATAACTGTTACGGTCTCCACAGACATAAAGCTTTTTATTGTACTCCTTCAGTTTTGCTATGTAAGTTTCCAGAGTTTCCAGCGATTTCTGAAGGTGTGTTTTTCGTCGTCCGGTTCCATGAACAAAGACAATCCCTTCCTCCTGCCTGATCCTGCACAGCTTTTTTCGCAGCCTTTTTAATGTGTGAAAGAGACTTTCCCGTTATAAGCGATCCTGAAACCGTAAAGATTTTCACACTCTTCCACAAAGACAAGAATCTTATCGAATAGTTTTGCCTGATTTTTCGTAATGGCTTTTTCCAGACGAAAGTATATTTATTTGCAACGGATTCTATTTTCGTTCCGTCAATAAAGATACTTTTCCCGGAAATCTCTCCAAGGGAATATAAGAGTTTCGACACCTCAGCCAATGTCTTTTTCGAGCATTGCGCGAAATGCAGAGAAATAAAACGTGCAAAGGTTGCATGGTCAGGTGCTGGTTTCCCTTCCAAAAGGTACATGAAGTTGATATCCCTGCGGCATGCAGTTTCGATATCCCGGCTGGAATAGATCCGATTCATGCTGGCGTAGACCATGATCTTAAACAGCTGTCTCGGTGTCGCCTGATTTTTTTCTTTATCTTTCCATAAGTCTGATAAAGATCGCTGAGTTCCATTCCCTCCACAAATGCACTCAGAAGACAGATGGATCATCTGCCGGAATGTTACTGTTCACACCCTATTAATCCGTTATAGTAAAAATGACGAAATTAAAAAACTTTTTTCTACTAGAAAAGGCCATTTGTTAATAAATCAATTGGTCTTTTTTTGTGTGGATAACTTACCCCCCAAAATGTTCTGAATGCCCTTTTATTGAGGTAAAGCCTCTCTCTCTTCTCTGTTTTCACGCTCTTTTCTGTCTTTGATGAAGAGCTTTTTTCTTGTCATTTTGACTTTATCCACATATAGGCAAATTCGCTTTTCTACGCTGATTCCGCTATAATATAACCATGAATTCAATCGTAGCAGGAGATTTTTTGAAAAGATGGATCGATATGAAGAATTAATCCGTACATTAAAAGAGGAATGCACTGCCCTGGAACAAAGATGCATGGCTCAGGACGATATGCTGCAGATCCAGGAAAAACAGATCCAGGTACAGGAGGACTTGATCCAGGATCTAAAGAAAGAGAACCGTGAACTTCTGAAAAAGGGAAAAGAAATGGCACGGGAATGTGATCTGCTGGAAAAGATCTGTAAGGAACAGGAAGAGATTCTGAATACCATTTTGGGAGATATAGAAAAAAACGATAGAACAGGGGTTTTTATGAAGGTTAGTTTTGAGTATGCCACACAGCTTCAGTATGAAAACAAAGCGCTCCGGGAACGGATCCGGCTGCTGGAATCCGGCGCGGCAATGCTCCGTCTGCGGAAAGAATACGAGCGACTGCTGGAAGAGAAAGATCGGGAAATCCGCCAGCTGAAAGCCAAACTGGAAGAAGCCATCCGACAGTCTGTTCGGAACAGGGAGAACTGGTTCCAGGTCTATGAAGACATGGAAAAAGAAACAAAGAAAATAAGCAGAAGAAAAGAATCAGAGATCCGGGCACTGCGGAAGATGCTTCGGGAAACAACTGACTCCCGTGATCAGTGGAAAGAAAAAATCTGGAACAGCTCCATCTGAGATATGACGCAGAAACCGCTCTGGAGGAAGAAAAGGAAAGAACCTGAAATTGAGGGCCCAGCTGAACCGCGATTATGAGAATTCATCCATTCCATCTTCCAAAACAATCCGTCATAAAAAGATTGCGAACAACCGGGAAAAAGCGGAAGGAAGCCAGGGGGACAGACCGGGCATAAAGGGCACTGCAGAAAACGTCAGACACCGACTGTGCCACCGATCTGCCTTCTGCCTCCACAGGAAGTACTGGATGATCCTGATTTTAAAAAGACAAAAAAACGATCATAAAGCAGCTGGTCAACATCCGGCTTATGCTTGATGTCCGGGAATATCATGCAGACGTATACCGTAATTCCAAGACCGGAGAACTGGCACATGCACCGTTCCCAGCGGGAGTGGTCAATGATGTGAATTACGGCGGGAGTGTCGGGCATTTCTTTTTTCTGCTGAATAATGAATGCTGCACTTCCATCGATAAAAGCAGGAAATTCCTGTGTGATCTGACTGAGGGAAAACTGAATATCTCAAAGGGTATGGTCAGCAGCCTGTGCCAGGAGTTTGCTGCAAAAACAGAGCAGGAACGGAAAAACTTTTTGCAGAAATGCTTCTTTCCCCAGTCATGCATACGGACTGTACCAATGCAAAAGTAAATGGAAAACCTATGTATGTTTTTGTATGTGCGACTCCGGACGGGAAAACGCTGTATATTTTGCCCGTGACAGGAAAGGGCACGAAGGGGTAAAGGGACAGTAACAGAGGATTACCAGGGGATCCTCGTACATGACCATGAGCACGTTTTATCAATATCAGACAGGACATCAGGAATGTCTTGCCCATATCCTGAGATACCTCAAGGGACAGCATCCAGAACGAGCAGGACCGTACGTGGAACAGAGAAATGCGGATCCTGATCCAGGAAATGATTCATTACCGGAACGGGCTTTCCCCGGAAGATGAGCCGGATAGTGAAAAAAATAGCAGGATTTGAAACGCGCTACAGGGAAATCCTGCACAAAGCGGAGGAAGAATATAAGGATGTGCCTCCGAATGAGTATTATAAAGAGGGATATAATCTATACCGGCGAATGGAAAAATATATGGAGAACCACTTACTATTCCTTCACGATCACAGAGTTCCCGCTACGAACAATGAAGCGGAACGGCTTCTTTCGGAGCTATAAAGGAAACAACAGCAGGCTGTGTCATTTCGGAGTCAGGAAAGCATCGATTCCTGTGCAAATGTATGAGCGTGCTTGTTATGATGCGCCAAAAAAAGAGGAACAGAATTTATTTGAAAAGATCTCGCAGATTTTTGGATAAGAAAACCGATGGCTTTGACTGAGAATAGTCTAAACCATCGGTTTTCCTAATTCAAGTTAGCGTCTGAACAGTAACGCCGGAATCAAAATTTCCACATCCAGCGGAAGTTTGATTTGATAGTACAGAGAAGATAAGGTATAATCTTTCTGTAGGATTTTATTTATTCGCATAAATAAATTTTACACCAAGAGCCAGGCCTTGCACAGACCTGGCTCTTATTCTCTCAAAAAAGTGCTGCCGCACTAATTATTTAGTGCGACAGCCCCTCTTCATTTACAATATTCTCAATCATGTTTTCCCGGAAACATCTTTCCCGTGATGATCTTTTCCATCTGTATGACCAGCTTTTCCTCATTCAGGTTTGGTTTTTCCATATACTGCAGCAGGACTCCCACCATTCCGCAGGCATAAAACCTCAGCATCACTTCCAGATCATCCACGCTCAGGTCAAGCTCCGGAACCTTACTGCGCGCTATCTGCGCCAGATATACGGTTACCGCCTCGACAAGCATCCCTCGATCTGAACCCAGCGGCGGGAATAGAGCAACCGCTCGAATTTTTCCTGTTCTGCCGCACAAACGCGACATAAGTGGTCAGTGCTCCCAAACGGTCTTCTTCATTCAGGCTCTTCTGCACCAGCTCCTGCGTGGCACGTCGGAACGTCCACTCCAGCACATCCATAATATCTTTAAAGTGATAATAAAATGTCTGCCTTTGAGATATGGCATTCCGCGATCAGCTTTGTCACCGTAATTTTATCTATGTCTTCCTTATCCAGCATCTGGGAAAAGGTATCTGCAATCACTGCTTTCATGTCTTCTCTCATATAAACACCTCTTCTGTGATGCTATTTTATTATACCTTTTCCAAAGAAACAAGTAAAAATTTATCATTTTGCAAGCCAGATCGGGTTACTCCATGCAGTTTTTCCGTTCTTGTCCGTACATTTTACCCGAACATAAGTCTCATGACCCTTCAGTTCGTATTCTCCGTGCTCAATCGTATCGTCATAAGATCCGCACACTCTGGAAATACCGTCATTTATATCATTTCCAGCAACAAAGTCAATCCTGTAGACCGGACTGCAGTCAACGTAGGCCACATTGTCTCTGATTCCCCAGTCACGGATCTCCGGTCCCGATGATGAATAATAATTTCCTGCCAGCATATTCTGTACAATATCTTCATGCGTCAGCCTCTCTGCTTTGACCACGATGTAGCCTCCGCATGCGTCATCGAAATTTCCTTCATTATGATTGTCGTCCGATGCAAAAGCAAAAATTTTCTTTCCTTCTCTTAACATCACATCGAAATATGTTTCATCATATCCGGTATTACTTTCATTAACTGTATTATAGTTATAAATCTCAAGTGCCCAGATTCCTTCTGTATTTATAAATTCCTCTTCTCACTCTCGACCATATCGGATGATTGTATGTAGCTACCATACCGTGCTGTATCATTTCATCCGCCAGTTTCTGGGCAGCCGCAGCCCCGTCCCATTGTCCGTAATATTTATGCACCGGATGGATCTCATTGTGCTGATACAATGGAAGGACTGCATTTCTCTGCATCTCCTCTGTGCCGAGAATGCCATGAATGTGATGTACTTTTTTCTTCTCCCGGAAACCTCATCATAATAAAGGATTGCGGACGCCTCAAGCCCCGGCAGGATAATGAAGTCATCACAGTCAAATTCCGCTCTGTAATCCGTATACTTATCATGTTCGGAAAAGCACAGAAAGTTGTATCCATGCTCTTTAAAAAGCTTTACAGACTGTTCAGGGGTAAGCATTCCATCAGAATTCACCGTATGGCTGTGAAGATTCCCCTTTGTACCAGTTTCCTTTTTCCGAAAATCCGCGTATTGTAATTTTATCCACTTTTTTTCCTCCTTGCCGCCCGGTCTTAAAGCCGCACACAGTTATGATCGGCCACTCCCTACATTGATCTTCTCACCCACATTAAACATAGACATACTCCGGAACAGCACGTCTGCATACACTTCCACGCCATTGATATCAATATGGTAGCGGAGCACATTTCCTCTTGGCACATAGTCAATGATCGTTCCGTTCATACGGTAATCTTCCGTCGTGATCGTATCCTTGGACAGCAGGAAAGTCTCAGGACGGATTGCAAACTGTCCGCTGTTCCATTTCTTTCCTGTAATTGCTTCCATGGCATTCGCATCCAGAATATTATAATTTCCGATGAATCCTGCCGCAAAAGTCGTCTCCGGTTTTTGTATAAACTTCTACAGGACTGCCCGACTGTTCAATAACGCCGTCATGGAACAGGTGTATCACATCAGACATTACCATTGCCTCATCCTGATCATGGGTTACGAACACAGACGTCAGACCAAGATCTTTGTGTATTCTCCGAATGCTCGTCTGAAGAGATTTTCCTCAGTTTCGCATCAATAGCACTCAGAGGTTCATCCAGAAGCAGCACTTTCGGCTGCATCACAATTCCTCCTCGCAAGAGCGACCCTCTGTTGCTGTCCTCCGGAAAGATTTCCGGGTACTCTTTTTTTCTTTTCCTTTTAACTCTACCATATCAATGGCATCTCTTACACGTCTTCCAATCTCATCTGACGGAAGTTTCTGAAGTTTTAATCCGAAAGAAAGATTCTCTTCTACCGTCATATTCGGGAAAAGGCTGTACTGCTGGAACACCATTCCGATATTACGGTCCTTTGGATCTTTGTTTGTAATATCCTCACCGTCCAGCAGTATCTGTCCCCCTGAGATCTGCTCAAGTCCTGCGAGACAGCGGAGCAGCGTACTCTTTCCACATCCGGAAGGGCCCAGAAGTGTAACAAAATCACCTTTCTGGATTTCCAGATTGATTCCCTTTAACACATGATTATCACCATAAAATTTATCGATATTTTTAAATTCAATATAAGCCATTTTCTTTATCTGTCCTTTCTGTCTTTGCCCTTCGACTGCAGGAAAAAATGCACAAGCCGAAATGATCAGAGTTACGAGGAAAAGTATAACGATCACGGCGCATAGCCCTTCTGCCCGGATTTTTTCATTACATCATATAAATACATCTGTGCTGTCATAAACTGTCCGCCCGCCAGTGTATTAATGATAACGAAATCACCAAATACATTGCCATCGCCAGCATGGCTGAAATTGTGACACCGCTCATAATATTCGGAATAACGACGCGGAAGAATGCGTAAAACTTGCTCGCTCCCAGCATCTGCGCCGCCTCGATAAGCCTTGGCGCCCTGACACCGTTCAGATTATTTCTGATTCCCTGATATACATAGGGAAGGATTACAACCATATAAGTCGCAACAAGCATGAACATTCTGTCTCCGAAAGGTTCCGGCGCACTGCTGTAAAGCGACAGAACGCAGATTGAAGGATGACGCCCTGGATTGCATACGGAATCGTACACAGAATCTGAATCATTTTATCCCATTCCGGATGGTAGACAACTACCACATACATCGCCAGCAGTACAAACACTGTACACAGCACGATCGGAACAATAGAAATAATAACCGTACGCCCGACTGCTTTCCAGAACAGAGGATCAGTAAACAGCTCTGTATAAGCTCCCAGAGTAAAACCTGTCGGCATCACGTCGATCCACTCCCTGAAAAAGGGAGTAAATCAGCGTCATTACCAGTGGGAGAAGCAGATACACTATAAATACAATAATCGCAATCTTTGATCCTGCATTGCGTTTCTTTTTTTTCTGTATTCATCAGCGTCTCCCCCCCTTTCTTTGGAGTCATCTTATTCTGTACGCCAATGGCGATCACCATGAAGACCATCATGATGACTGCAATCGCACTTCCGAACTCCGGTCTCTGTATGATATCGCTGACGAACTGTTCCGACAGACGGATCGGAAGCAGTGATACATTGTTCATCAGCAGTGCATAGGCAGACGCATAAGCTGCCAGTGCGTTGGCAAACAATACAGAAAATGTTCCCAGTATACTTCGGCATCAGTACTGGGATGCCGACTTTCCTCCAGAATGTCATCCGGCTGCCGCCCAGAAGGGCAACCGCTTCTTTCCACTCTTTTCTGATCGAATCAAATGCCGGGATCAGCAGGAGTGTGGACAGGGGGATTTGGAAATATACATATATCAGCAGAAGTCCCCATACAGAATACAGGGGAACTCCGCCAGAAATTCAATTCCGTAATTCGCGCCGATCATCGTCATGACACCGATGTTTCCAAACATAATGATATATGCAAACGCCAGCGGTACGCCCGAAAATTTGATACCATATTCAGAATACTCATGAATACCTGCTTCAGTTTACCTTTTTTCCTCATGGACTGCTTTTGCACCGATAAATGCCACGAGCAGCCCGATAACCGAAGAAAGAATCGAGATGAGCAGACTGTTGACTATGGCCTGCTGATACAGTTTTCCGGTAAATATATTAATATAGTTATCAAGTGTAAATCCCATGTCTCCTCCCTCCGGGAAGAAACTTCTGATGACCGTAAAATGACCGGTATGATCTCAAACAGAAGACATAGCAGCAAAACGGCACCAGCGCAAATATGTATGTTTTCTTTTGTGTTTTCATATTAACCTCACCTTTTACATAAAACCACCGCTGCACTTTATGCAGCAGTCCGGTCATCCGTCAATACATTTTATTGTGCGTAAGTTACAACCTCTTCCTGCCACAATGTTCCGATCGTCTGCGCGGTCTCGTCCCATGCATCCTGATCTTCTACCATTCTCGCGTTTGCATACTGGCTGTCGTCCAGGAGTTTTGAAGCCACATCGTCCGGAAGCTCCACATCCTCACGTATCGGTGTTGCATAACCTTTTGCAAGATTGATCTGTCCCTCATCACTTAAAATGTATTCTCTCGCAAGAGCCGCAGCACACGGATGCTTTGAATATTTGTTGATAATTGTAGCATATCCGGTCTGGATAGATGCCTCAGACGGGATAAAAAACTGTAAAGTCTGCATCCGGATTATTCTCTACAAACTGCTCTCTGTAACCAAGAGCGTTGAAATCCCAGAAAGCTACTCCGACTTCTCCTTTCTCGATACGTGCCTGAGTAAAACTCGCCGAGGTCAAGTCTTCCCTGCTCAGCAATCTGTCTGAAGCTTTAATCAAGTCCCGGCTGAATGCCTTTAGCTTTCATCTCCGCCGTAAGCAATTGCTGCAGCAACAGACATTGTGCCATCCTATGATCCAGTCTCCGTCATCGTCTTTCGCCCAGTGAATCGAATCCCAGTAGTTTGTCTTATACGGAAGTGTAACCCCTGCTCTTCCGCTACCTATCCGAATGCCTGTCCTACATCACCAATAATCACCGTCCCCTGTTCAAACAGAAATTTCTTCCGCAGAAGACATATCAGTATCCACATGCTCAATCCCGTACGTATCTGTGTACTCCTGCCATGTTTCCACCCCAGTTGGCCCATGTATCAGGGCATCGCCGCAGATGCAAAGTTCTCCCTCTTCTTTTTGCCTGTGCTTCAATCTCTTCCAGAGTCATACTGTTCAGATCAACTGTTTCAACCGGTTCATCAGAACTGCATCCTGAAGCGATTGCCGCAGTAATACAGACAAGCAGCAACGCACTTATTATTCTTTCTTTTCATTCCTGTTCTCCTTTTTCAACTTCTTTTCTTTTGAATTACCGAGATACATTATAGGAAAATGATGTAAAATAATCACCAACGGAACGTTAAGTCATTGGCAAGTTCAGGTTAAATTTTATTTTTCTTGCCTCCGGAGTATTGGCCTCACCGCCTTCCCCTGTCTCTTTTAAAAAAATATGCATACTCTCCCCTACTTCTTTCATCGCATCGATGACCTGATCCGGCGGGATTCTACTTACAATTCCGGCAAGAGCCATATCTGCGCTTGAAACGGCATTAACCGCACCTATCACTTTCCGCTTAACGCAGGGCACTTCAACCAGTCCCGCCACCGGATCACAGACAAGCCCTGAGAAGATTTTTGAGCGCCATAGCAGCCGCATGTGCGATCTGCTCTGCCGTTCCTCCCCTGAGGGATACCAGCGCCCCCGCAGCCATTGCCGATGCCGAGCCGATTTTAGCCTGACAACCGCCTGCCGCACCTGCAATAAAGCCCGGGACGCACACCTGCCCCTATCCCCTGCGGCTGTAGTACATGCCTCCGTGATCTCGGTATCCGATGCTGTTTTTCGGCTGTATATCGGAAGGAGCACTGCCGGAAGCACACCGCAGGCTCCGGCAGTCGGCGCTGCGACAATCCTGTGCATACAGGCATTCGACTCGCCCATCTCCAATGCCTGTGCAATCACTTCCGGACATAAAATCCCCGCTCAGCGTATCGCCTTTTTCCATATAACTCCTCATCTGACCGCCCATGCCCCCTACAAGACCGCTGCGCGATTTCTGATCCTTATCGTTAAGAATCTCCCGCTGCTTTCATAGCATTCCACATCTTCTGCATCATCTGAAAGGACGCCTGCTCTGTTACTTCCGTTCCTCCATATCTGA
>VOFE01000030.1_pt1 | contig 32001 bp, 43 predicted proteins | sample 5384071 | NCBI WGS metagenome assembly VOFE01 (sample SAMN12384724, study PRJNA508395) | human gut metagenome | isolation source: healthy gut D | host: Homo sapiens
GCTGGTGGACCATGGCGACATCGGGAACGATGCTCTGCAGGCCAAGGAAGAACGCGGTGTAGCCGGAAACGACCTCTGCGTACGGATAAGCGCCGACATAGCCGATCTTGGGAGTCGGTCTTGACGGTACCGGCGTCCATCAGCTCCTTGAGCTTCATGCCGGCGACCACGCCGGAGACGTAGCGGGACTCATACGTATAGGGGAAGATGTTCTTGAAGTTGTCAAGACCGGAGGTGGCGGCCATGTCGCCGGTGCAGGAGACGAAGGTAACGTCGGGATAATCCTCGGCGGCATCCAGCATGTAGCTCTGGTGGCCATAGGAGTCAGAGAAGATGATATTGCCAGCCCTCTTCCGCCAGATCCACGGCGGCGTCATAGCAGTTTTCATCCTCCGCGATGTTGTAGCGGAAAATAACCTGAGAATTGGCATCAATACCTAACTCTTCACAGGCGGCAGTCAGGCCCTCGATATGGGCCGCGTCATAACCGGAGTTGATGTCGTGGACGCAATCAAACCGATCTTGACCGCAAATGCTATCGTAAAACCCGAAGGATGAAACAGTCCTTCGGGCTTTATTTTTTCCCAGGAAAGGGGGTGCGCGTGATGGCCTGCAAGTACCTGGATTTCCAGGACAGAAAGAAAATCGCAAAGATGTACCAGGAGGAAGCCCGCGTGCTGGACATCGCCTACAAAATCGGATGCCACCCCGCAACGATCTATGAGGAGCTGCGACGAGGCGACACGGGCAAGCTGGACAAGAACCAGCGCCCGGAGTATGACCCCCGCCTGGCTCAAAGGACGTTTCAAGAGGCAATCCGCCGCCGGGGCAACCGGCGGACCACCACGACCGCCGAGAGCGGCCAGTAAACCAAAGAGGAGGACAAGGACATGAAAATGAAGGACCTGGCCCTGGCACAGGTACGTCGGGGCGAACGCTTCGCCCTCGACGGTGTGGAGTTTGTGAAGCTGGAGGACGACCTGGACGCCGCCTTTGCGGTGGCCGCCGACACGCTGTCGGAGTGCTGCCAGTTCGAGGATGACGACGCCGAGCGCGAGGACCACAACAACTACGCGGGCAGCCTGCTTTCCAAAACCGTGGAGCGCTGGCTGCGGGACAAGCACCCGGCCATCTTCTCCGCCGTGGTGGAGCGACCCATCGACCTGACCACCATGGACGGCATGACGGACTACGGCAAGCCCCTGGCCGTCGTGCGGGCGCTGACCATCGACGATTACCGCAAGCACCACAGCATCCTGCCGCTGACCTCCAAGCCCTATTGGCTGGCAACAGGCTGGACAACCAACAGCTCCCCGTACTCGAATGACGACCGCGCGTACTACATCTACGCCGACGGCACCGTGGGCAACTACGACGTGTACTACGCCGACTTCGCGCCGCGTCCCGCTTTGTATCTGAAATCCTCTATCCTTGTATCGGTTGAGACCGAGGACGAGGGCAAGGCGCTGGCCGATTACAGCGACACGGACCTTATCGACGAGCTGTACCGCCGCAGGAGAAGCACCTATGACCCGGACTGAACAGCGGAGGCGGCAGCAGCGCCGCCGCAGGGCCGCGATGCAGAGAGCCACCTGCCTGGCGCTGGCCCTTCTGGCCGTGGCTGCTGCGTTCGCCTGGAGCGGGCGTCCACAAGAGCCGGAGACACCAGAGGCCACCGTGCCGGTGACGGCAACGGCGCTCCCGGCGGAGACACCCGCGCTGGACCCCATCACGCTGGAGTTTGAGGACCGGGAGGCCATCGACCCGATGGAGGCGTCCAAGGTAGCCCTGGCAAAGATGGTGTGGGGCGAGGCGCGGGGCTGCTCCACCACGGAACAGGCGGCCACGATCTGGTGCGTTCTGAACCGCTACGACAGCGGGGACCGCTTCTGGGCCGACACGGTGGAGGGCATCACGACCCAGCCCTGCCAGTTCTACGGCTACGACCCCAGCAACCCGGTGGACCCGGACATCCTGGCCCTGGTGGAGGATGTGCTGGCCCGCTGGATGGCCGAGAAGGAGTGCGTGGGCAGCGTGGGCCGGGTGCTGCCGAAGGAGTACCTGTACTTCACCGGAGACGGCGCACACAACTACTTCACCACGGAATGGCAAGGCGGGCAGACCTGGGACTGGTCCCTGGAAAGCCCGTATGAGGGATAGCTGATATGGAGTTGACCCACCTTTCCCTGTTTTCCGGCATCGGCGGCCTGGACCTGGCCGCCGAGTGGGCGGGCTTCCGCACCGTGGGACAATGCGAGTGGGCGGACTACCCCACCAGGGTCCTGGAGAAACATTGGCCGGACGTTCCACGCTGGCGGGACATTCGGACTTTGACAAAGGAGAGTTTCTGTGAACGGACCGGACTACGAACAGTTGACATTATTTCCGGCGGCTTCCCGTGCCAACCCTTCTCCAAAGCCGGACAGCGCAGAGGCAAGAGCGATGACCGCTACCTCTGGCCGGAGATGCTTAGAGTTATCGACGAGCTGCGGCCTGCTTGGGTCATTGGAGAGAATGTTGCTAACATCCTCAATCTGGCGCTCGACGATGTGCTTTCTGACCTGGAAAGTAAAGGCTACACCGCACGGGCGTTTATGGTTCCAGCTCGCGGCGTCGGCGCTCCGCACCAAAGATACCGATTTGCAATCGTGGCCCACGCCGACGGCGATGGACGCGGCGGGGCTGGCCCGGCACCTGCGGGAGGGCGCGACACCCACCAGGTCATTGCTTCTATGCCAGAAAGTGGCTTACCTGGCGGGGGGGGTACTGGAAATCTGAACCCGGAATGGACCGAATGGTTGATGGGCTTCCCAACTGGATGGACAGAGTTAGATGCCTCGGAAACGCGGTGTGCCCGCCCCAGTTCTTCCCCTTCTTCCAACAAATCAGACTGATAGAGGAGGCAGAGCATGAACCGACTACAAGAGCGGCGGATGGCGCTGGGTCTGACCCAGCCGCAGGTGTCCGCCAGACTGAAAGAAACGGAACCCAGGGCTGACGTGGGCATGGTAAGCCGGTACGAGAAGGGCGTATGCCTGCCGACAGCGGACCAGCTCAAGGCCCTGGAGAATGTCCTGGGAGCGCCCAGGACGGAACTCTACGACGCGGAGGACCTGGACCTGCTGGGGGCGCTGCCGACAGCAGAGAGCCGCAGCGAGGCCAGCGAGACGGAGACCGCGCCGCCCACCGCACCCACCGGACGCTTCCGCAAGTGTTACCGCATCAGCCGCGAGTTCGCGGCAAGCCTGCCGGACGACCTGCTCCAGGTGTGCGGGTATTCGTCCTGGCAAAGCTGGCATGACGCAGCCCTCAAGCGGCTGTTAGGAGAATATGCGGCCCGGAAACGGGCCACCAAAAAGGAGGATAAAACCGCATGAGTGACCAGTTGGACAAGAAAAGCATCCTTGAGATGTCAATGGGTGCAATCCTGGAGCGCGTGGACTATGAGATGGGCAAGGTGATGGACAACATCCTGGACCCCAACACAAAGGCCACCGCCAAGCGCAAAATCTCCGTGACCCTGGAGCTTATCCCCAGCGCGGACCGCCGGACCATCACGGTGCAGAGCACGGCCAAGTGCTCCCTGACCCCGACGGACCCCGTGACCACGAGCCTCTACATCACCAACGCACCCAGCACCGGCGAGCTGCTGGTGGCCGAAATGGTGCCCCAGGTCCCCGGCCAGTTAGCCCTCGACGGTGAGGAGCAGGACCACCCCAAAATTTTGAAGTTCAAACGCCAGGCATAACGCCACGATCTGAAAGGAGTATTCATCATGTTGAAGGAATTTGCTCAGTATCTCGTGTCCCTCAAGGACAACAAGACCTACAACATCCACGGCGACACCTACTCTGACCACGACCTGGTCCGTATCAAGCCCCACATTGACCGCCCTGCCAACCTCTCCGTCTCCGGCCTGGACAGCATCGTGAAGCTGGTCCGCAACGAGCTGGATATGTTCGAGAACCTGCCCGTGTTCATCCGCGTGGACGATGCCCGCACGGTCTCCGTGTTCACCACCTACGACGACATGATGTGCCGCGACAGCCTCTATACCGCGAAATGCGACGTTCCGGGCTTCCGTGACGGCTTCCGGGAGTATGAGCAGGCCATCATTGAGCTGCGGAGCAAGTTCTCCCCCGGCCCCGGCGTGGACTACCTGCTGGACCTGCTCTCCCGCATGAGCAAGGACAGCGGTGTGACCACCCGCGACAACGGCGTGAGCCAGGAAGTGGAGGCCCGCCAGGGCGTCTCCCTCAAGGCGCTGGTGCAGGTCAAGCCCCGCGTGGCCCTGCGCCCCTACCGCACCTTCCTGGAGGTGGAACAGCCGGTGAGCGAGTTCCTGCTGCGCCTGGACGATGACGGCAACGTGGGCCTGTTCGAGGCTGACGGCGGGATGTGGCAGCAGACGGCCAAGGCCAGCATCGCGGCCTACTTCGAGGACAAGCTGGCCCAGGAGGTTAAGGACGGCAAAATCGTCGTGATGATGTGATGCAGCCGCAGGTCATCATCTGCAAGGACCGGGCGGAATGGCTGGAGGCCCGCAAGGATGGGCTGGGGGCGTCTGACGCCGCCGCCCTCCTGGGCCTCTCCCCTGGAAAACCAACGTGCAGCTCTGGGAGGAGAAGTGCGGGCTGGTCATCCCGGAGGACATCGGGGACAAGCCCTATGTGCACTACGGCAACGACGCGGAGCCGCTGCTGCGCTCCTTCTTCGCCCTGGACCACCCGGAATACCGGGTGAGCTTCACCCCTACAAGATCATCAAACACCAGGACCTGCCCTTCATCACCTGCACCCCGGACGGGGAGCTGGAGGAAACCGCCACCGGGCGGCTGGGCGGCCTGGAGATCAAAACCACGGAAATCCTCTCCTCCACCGGCTGGACCCATTGGAAGGGGCGCATCCCCACGGAGTATTACGCCCAGGTGTGCCAGCAGATGCTTGCCACCGGGTGGCAGTTCGTGGAGCTGCTGGCCCAGATCAAATATACCACGGCGGAGGGCGAGGACCGGAAAGAGACCCGGCACTACAAAATCGAACGGGCGGATGCCGAGGACGACATCGCCATCATCCGGCGGGAGGCGGTCCCCTTCTGGCGCTGCGTGGAGCAGCGGCAGAAACCAAACCTCAAGCTCCCGCCTATCTGAACAGGAGGACAACATGAGCATGGAATTTGTGATGGGCAACAGCCTGGAGACTTTGCCCAAGACGATAGACTTCAACTTTGAGGAGCTGAAAGGCCAGCTTGCGGAGAGCCTGGCGCTGTACACCGGCCTGGTGGTAACAGAGGACGGCATCAAGGGTGCCAAGGAGGACCGCGCCAAGCTGAACAAGCTGCGGGAGGCCCTGGAGAACAAGCGCAAGGAGGTCAAGCGCGAGTGCATGGCCCCGTACACCGACTTCGAGGCCAAGGTGAAGGAGCTGGTGGGCCTTATTGACCAGCCCATCGCCGCCATCGACGCGCAGCTCAAGGAGTACGAGGAGAAACGCCGGGCGGACAAGCGGGCCGCTATCCTGGAAATTTACGAGGAGACCGTGGGTGAGCTGCGGGCGCTGCTCCCCCTTTGAGAAGCTGTGGCAGGACACCTGGTACAACACCAGCGTGACCATGAAGAAGGTCCGGGAGGCCATCGTCGCGGCGGAGGACAAGGCCGCGTCCGATCTGGAGGTCCTGGCTACCGTGGAGAGCGAGTTTGCCGAGGCTGTCAAGATCAAGTACCTGGAGCACCTGGACCTGAACGAGGCCCTGATGGAGCGCTCCCGCCTCCAGGAGCGGGCCAAGCGCCTGCGGGAATACGAGGCCCAGCGGGCCGCCCAGGCCGCCAACCTGGCAGAGGAACAGCGCGAGGCAGAGGCGACGCGGGGCGCAGAGCAGACCCCGGACCCCGCTGCCAATGCGGCCCAGGCCGGGACCTGGGAACCCGGCGGCGGTGAGGCTGTTGAGGAGACCATCTACCTGCTGCGCTTTGAGTGCCAGGTGACAAGGGACCAGGCGGCGGAGCTTTCCCACTGGCTGAAAGAACGGAACATTTCGTATAGGAGGATTTAATCATGGCCGTGAACAATTCTTTGCAGAGCCGCAGCGGCGGCAAGCCCAAGTTCAGCGTGGCTATCCAGACGCCGATGTACCAGAAGCTCGTGAACGACACCCTGGGAGACCCGGACCGCGCCCGGCGCTTCGTGGCTGCCATCAGCTCCGCCGTGGCCGTAAACCAGTCCCTCCAGGAGTGCGACGCCGGGACGGTGCTGACCGCCGCCCTGCTGGGTGAGAGCCTGAACCTGTCCCCCTCCCCGCAGCTCGGCCAGTATTACATGGTCCCCTACAAGGACAAGAAGCGCGGCACCGTGGCCCAGTTCCAGCTCGGCTACAAGGGCTACATCCAGCTTGCGGAGCGCAGCGGCCAATACCTGGACATCGACGCGTTCCCCGTGGTGGAGGGCGAGTACAGAGGCCGGGACCGCTTCACCCGCCGCCCCATCCTGGAGTTCCTGGAGGATGACGGCGAGCGGGAGAACCGGCCTGTGGTTGGTTACTACGCATACTTCGAGCTGACCAACGGCTTCCGCAAGGTCCTGTACTGGAGCCGTGAAAAGATGCTGGCCCACGCGGACCGCTACTCCCAGGCGTTCCACCTGGAGGCCCGCGAAGCCCAAGACCCCGGTACAGCCGGGTCTCCTACGCTGACTTCGTGGCGGGCAACTACCCCCAGGGGGACGACTGGAAGTATTCCTCCTTCTGGTACAAGGACTTCGACGGGATGGCCTGCAAGACGATGCTGCGCCAGCTTATCAGCAAGTGGGGCATCATGTCCATTGACCTCCAGAAAGCCCTTGCAAGCGACGAGGCGGCCATCGGCACCGACGGGAGCAAGAATTACCTGGATGCACCCGAAAACGCGCCAGAGGCCCTTCCAGAGGCCAACCCGGAGACCGGGGAGGTCATTGAACCCAGCAGCAATACCGCGCCGGAGCTGCCCGATGGCATCTTCGAGGATGCAACGGGGCAGCAGGCGCTTGCGTAAGGAGGCATCCGTATGCCCAAGACCAACGAGAAAGACGCCTATTTCTTCTCCCACGACTGCAACGCCCGCAACGACCCCAAAATCCTGGCCCTCCGCTCCGTCTACGGGGCGGAGGGGTACGGGGTGTACTTCATGCTGGTGGAGATACTCCGGGAGCAGCCGGAGTACCGGCTGTCCGTGAACAAGTACATTTGGAATACGCTTGCTATGCAAATGCAGGTGGAAGCATCCCGTCTGGAGCAGATCATCACAGACTGCTGCACAGAGTTTGCAGAAAACGGCAGCACGCTTTTGGTGAACGACGGCGAGTATCTTTACTCCGCTTCCCTTCTCCGACGCATGGGGAAGGTGGACGACATCTCCAACCTCCGCCGGGAGGCGGCGCAAAAACGCTGGAAAAATCAGCCTTGCAAGGCCGACGACGGCAGCGGAGCATCCACAAGTAATGCAAATGCAGAGCAAACCGATGCAAATAAAAGAAAAGCAAAGCAGAGTAAAGAAAAGCAAAGCAAAGCAGAGGAAAAGAAAGCAAAGGAAACTATCTTTGCGGACTTCGCCTCCGGCGACGCTGACCTGCTTTCCGCTCTGCAAGACTTCGAGGCGATGCGGAACAGGATCAAAAAGCCGATGACGGACCAGGCCAAAAAGCGCTTGGTCACGGAACTGGAGAAGCTGGCCCCCGGAGACCGGGATGCCCAGATCGCCATTCTGCACCAGAGTGAGGACCACTGCTGGGCAGGCGTGTTCGCCCTCAAGGACGACAGGTCCTACCAGCCCAGCCGCAGCGGCAGACCCCAGCAGGCCAGCACGGGCGAGAAGATGGACGCTCTGCGAGACCTGCACGACGAGTTCAGCGGCCTATGACCAGGGCGGAAGTGACGGAAATCTTCGCGGTGCTGATGATGGCCTATCCCAACGCGGAGATGTTCAAGGCCCCGGACAAGGACAGCCTAAAGGCAAAGCTGGCCCCGACCATCACGCTCTGGACCACCTGCCTGCGGGACATCGACTTCTGGGCGGCCCAGCAGGCAGTCATCCGGGTGTGCCAGACCTGCAAATTCCCTCCGACCATCGCGGAGATGCGGGAGGCGGCGGAGGCCGTTCTGCACGAGGTCAGGTCGGAAATCAGCAACGCCTACCTGATGGCCCGCAGCGAGCTGCAACTGGCCCGGCTGGCTGGCCGGACGAAAGAGCAGGCGCTGGAGGGGATGCCCACCAGGACCCAGAAGGTCATCGAGGCCATGGGCGGCATCGACGCGTTCATGCCGCCGGACAAGAAATACTTCGAGATGGAGCGCTTCGAGCAAACCTACGAGACGATGCTGCGGAAGAACCCCATCGGCCTGCCGGGCAGCACGGCAGGACAGCGACAGATCACGGAATGAGCAAGGGGGCGGACAAATGGCTGGCTACTCACACAAGAACTGGGCGTGCCCGTTCTTTCGCTGGGACGAGCGGCTGTGCGTCCGCTGCGAGGGCGGCTGCATGAGCTTCCCGGACCGGGAGGCTCTGGCCGAGTACGCGGACCGCTACTGCGCCAACCTCCAGGACTGGAAAAGCTGCACGGTGGCCGCCAACCTGCTGAAATACTACGAGAGGACGGAGTGACATGGAAAGAAACGTCGATAAGATCAAGCGCCTGGAGCATGAGCTGGGGCGCTGGCGCAAGAAGGTGGCCGACACGGCCAAGGAGAACGAGAAGCTGCGGGAGGCCCTGGCCCAGGCGGATGCCGGAAACCAGGAGACCCAGGCCCTTGTGGACGCTGTGCTCACCGCCGTGGTGCTGGAGCACGGGGAGCGGGCCATGGACCCGGATGCCCCGGAGACGGCCCTGGGCTGGCGGATGGCCGTCCCGTTCTTCTCCGTCAAGGAGATGCGGGAGAAGTACGAGATACACGCCCGGCGCGGCGAGGACGGCAAGTACATCCTGGGCGTGATGGAGCGGAGGTCCGACTTATGAGCGTGCGCCGACAGACGGCCAACCGGCTGACCCTGTTTCGCACCTGCGGCACCTGCGGAAAGCAGATCGTGACCACGGCGGACACCCCCTGGGTGCGCCAGGTGGAGCGGGACGGCAAGCGGCAGGCCACGACGTACTTCTGCTCCGAGGGTCTGCTTTGCTGCCAGCTATAAGCACATCGGCTGGTTTGACGGCAAGGCAGAGGAGCGCCGGAAGCTGAAAGACCGGAGCCGGGACCCGAGAAGGAGCGGGCACGGCACCGGGCGTACCAGCAAGCCCACCGGGAGGAGCTGCGGGAAAAGGCCCGGCTGCGCCGCCTCACGAACCCCGGCCTGTCCGCCGCCGACAGTGCCTACGCCCGGCGCAAGCGCAAGCTGATAGCGGAGGAGGCGCAGGCAAATGCTGGATAAGACCCCGCTGGAGATGGCCCTGGAGCGGAGGGCCAGATCGAATACTGCGACGAGTGCGAGTATGTGCGCGTCGTGGACAACACAGTTTTCTGCGGCCTGTCCGGGAAGCTGCTGCACCCCATGATGTTTCTGCGGGGGCAGGGCTTCGGCCCGGCCCGCCGCTGCACCAAACGGAAGGAGGCACGAGAGATGGGACTGACCGCCGCAGACCTGCAACGCATGGGGCCGGAGGCCCAGCGCCAGGTCATGGAGAAGCTGGGCATCGTGGGCAAGACCAAGGCCCCCAAGTACCACAACCAGCCGGACAGCCGGGGCAACCTCCGCTTCGACAGCAAGAAGGAGGCCCGCCGCTACGACGAGCTGATGCTGATGCTCAAGGCCGGGCAGATACGCAACCTGCGCCTCCAGCAGCAGTACACCCTCCAGGAAAGCTACATCACGGAGACCGGCGAGCGGGTCCGGGCCATCCACTATGTGGCCGACTTCGCCTACGAGCGCCCCACCGCGCCGGACAAGTACGGCACCGTGTTCTGGCTGCCGGTGGTGGAGGATGTCAAGAGCCGGGCCACCAAGACGGCCCAGTACGAGATGAAAAAGAAGCTCCTGCGGGAACGCTTCAATCTGACTATCACGGAGGTTTGATTATGGCAAAGAAAGGCACATTCCCTGCCAACGCTATGCGGCGCGGGGAGATTTACTGGGTAGATATACCGAACGCCATCGGCCACGAGCTGATGAAGGACCGGCCCGCCATCATCGTGAGCTGCGACGCTCTGAACGACAACAGCCCCGTGGTCCAGGTGGTCTACTGCTCCGCCTCCCCCAAGAAGGAGCTGCCGGAGCACATCACCATCCGCTCCACCGAACAGATCAGCACGGCCCTGTGCGAGAACGTGTACACCGTGGACAAGAGCCGCGTGGGACGCTATGTGGGACGCTGCACCGGCGGGAGATGGAGCAGGTGGACCTCGGCCTCCTCTCCGGCCTGGGGCTGGCCCAGTACGGCCTTGCAAGCCCGCAGGAGGACGAGGAGGAGCCGGAGCCGGTACGCGGGGATACCGAGGACGGCACGGCCTCCATGGCCCTGGTAATCGCCCAGACGGAGCGGGACACCTACAAGCGGATGTATGAGAGCCTGCTGGCCCGCATGACGATGGAACGGGAGGAAACGGCATGAAGCAGAATTGCGGGAGCTGCGCCTGGTACGAGGACTTCCAGGGCGTATGCTTCAACGGAGACAGCCCACGTTGCGCGGACTTCACGGAGCCGGACACCACCTGCCCGGCATGGGAGGGCAAGGCATGACCGTGGAATTTGAACTGAACGGCGGTCACGTCCGGGAGAGCTTCAAGGGGGTGAGCGACTGATGACCGAACCGAAGGACCTTTGCGGCAGGTGCGCCGCGATGCTCCAGGAGGGCTACGACCTCAAACGCGTGGGCGGCGGCGTAGATCACAAAGTGACCTGCTCCCATTGTGGGCGGCGGCGCTACGGGGCCACCTACACGATAGAAAAGCACAGCAAAAAGCAAAGCATAAGCATACCAGAGAGACCCTGGGCCTATGGCCTGGGGTCTCTTATCTTTTCGTGAGGCCACGAAAATGGTCTCCCCCGCTCCAGGAGAGAGGGAGAGGAAGGGGGGTGGGGGGATGGTGAGGGTGAGAGGGTCCCTCACACACGCGTGAACACCAGAATGAAAAAACATCCTCCCTTCGGGGCGAAAAAAGAAGCTGCCTTTGCTACGATGAAAGAGAAGCCAATTTTTCAGAAAGGCAGGCGGGAGCGAATGGCAAAAAGTAAATACGAGACCCATGTCCTCCCCAACCTGGACAAGATCATCAAATGGGCCAAAGACGGGGGCACGGCAAAGGAGATTGCTGCCAACCTCCATATCGCCTACTCTACCTTCCGCAAATACCTGGACGAGGGCCAGGAGGGGGACGAGCGCTACGCGGCACTTTCGGCTGCTTTCGCGCAGGCGTGTGAAGTGCCGGACGAGCAGGTGGAAAACGCCCTGTTCAAGAGCTGCCTGGGCTACAATGCCCAGATCGTGAAGCACTACAAGCTCAAGACCGTAGAATATGACCCGGAAACGGGCAAGCGCATCCGCGAGGTCGAGACCCTTGTGGAGGCCCGCGATGAAGTCCATGTAGCTGCCAATACAGCGGCGCAAATGTTCTGGCTGACCAACCGGAAGCCGGAGACGTGGAAGTACAAGCCGGAGGCCCAGGACGGGGACGAGGACGAGGGCAGCGGCGTGGTGCTCCTCTCCCCGTGATGGACAACCCAGGCCCACCGACGGAGGGAGGCGCAAACGATGGCTAATGTCATCTGGACCCCGCAGCCGCGCCAGGCGGCCCTTATGGCCCGCTTTGAGGACGAGGCGCTGTACGGCGGTGCAGCGGGCGGCGGTAAATCGGACTGCGCCCTGGCCGAGGCCCTGCGCCAGGTTGAGATACCGCATTACCGCGGGCTTATCCTCCGCAAGACCTTCCCGCAGCTCACGGAGCTGATGGACCGCAGCACGGAGATTTACAGACGGGCCTACAAAAAGGCCAGGTTTAACGAGAGCAAGCACGTCTGGACCTTCCCCTCCGGGGCCAAGATTTTCTTCGGCTCTATGCAGTACACCAAGGACCGGACCAACTACCAGGGCAAGCGCTATGACTTCATCGACTTTGACGAGCTGACGCAATTTCTCTGGGAGGAGTACAGCTACCTGTTCTCCCGAAACCGCCCCAACGGGCCGGGGACCCGCTGCTACATCCGGGCGCAGGCCAACCCCGGCGGCGTGGGCCACGGCTGGGTGAAGGAGCGCTTCATCACGGCGGCCCAGCCCATGCAAACGATCTGGGAGCAGTTCAAGGTCCGCTTCCCTGACGGACACGAGGAGACGCGCTGGAAGTCCCGCATCTTCGTGCCGTCCTCCGTGTTTGACAACAAGATACTGCTTGCCAACAACCCGGACTACCTCACCAGCCTGGCCTCCATGCCGGAGCAGGAGCGCAAGGCGCTGCTGTACGGCGACTGGGACACATTCGCGGGCCAGGTATTCACGGAGTGGCGCAACGACAGCGACCACTACACGGACCGCATCAACACCCACGTCATATCCCCCTTCAAGGTCCCGCAGGACTGGGCCATCTGGTGCGGGCTGGACTGGGGCTACTCCAGGCCCTTCTCGGTGGGCTGGTATGCTGTGGATCACGACCGGCGACTCTACCGCATCCGGGAGTATTACGGCTGCACCGGCACCCCCAACACCGGCGTGAAGATGGAACCGTCCGAGGTGGCGCGGGAGATACGGCGCATCGAGGCCGAGGACCCCAACCTCAAGGACCGGCGCATCAACCGCGTGGGAGACCCGGCTATCTGGGGCAGCGACGGCACGGAGAGCATCGGCGCTCTGATGGAGCGGCAGCGGGTGTACTTCGAGCGCGGCGACCACGCCCGCATCGACGGCAAGATGCAGGTGCATCACCGCCTCGCCTTTGACGAGGAGGGCATCCCCATGCTGTATGTGTTCAACACCTGCAAGCACTTCATCCGCACGGTCCCCAACCTGGTCTACGACGAGAAGAACGTGGAGGACATCAACACCGAGGGCGAGGACCACATCTACGACGAGCTGCGCTACGTCTGTATGAAGAACCCGATAGCACCCAGGCGGAACAAGCCCCCCGCCCTGGTGGTATATGACCCGCTGGACCTGGGACAGGACCAGCAGTATGACCGTTACGATTTTTACAGGAGGTATTGATTTATGGCACTCTTCGGACGGAAGAACGAGCAGGACGCGACCCTGGGTAAGCCCCCGATGGGCTGGGGCGTCCCCGGCGTACAGAAGGACGAGAGCGTGAACCCGGAGATGGAGGCCATGCTGCTGACGGCCCCGCCGGGCAGCGGCGCATCGGCAGAGCGGAGATCGCGGAGGCAATCAGCATCTTGAGCGACTACAAGAAAGGCAAGGCCAGCCTGGAGGAGCGCGTGGTCCAGGATGAGCTATGGTGGGAGCTGCGCCATTGGGAGGCCATCCGCAAGGGCAAGCAGCGCACGGACAACCCGGAGTACAGAGGGCCGGAGCCGTCCTCTGCCTGGCTGTTCAACGCTATTCTCAATAAGCACGCGGACGCTATGGACAACTACCCGGAGCCGGTGGTCCTCCCCCGCGAGCGCAGCGACGAGGAGAGCGCCAAGGTGCTGTCCTCCGTGCTTCCGGTCATCCTGGAGTACAACGAGTTCGAGCAGACCTACTCCGACAACTGGTGGGAGAAGCTGAAACACGGAACGGCGGCCTACGGTGTGTTCTGGAACAGCGCCAAGGAGAACGGCCTGGGCGACGTGGACATCCGGGAGATCGACCTGCTCAAGCTGTTTTGGGAGCCGGGCGTGACCGACATCCAGAAGTCCCGCAACCTGTTCATCGTGGACCTGGTGGACGAGGACCTGCTGGAGCAGCAGTACCCGGAGCACAAGGGCCATTTGAGCGGCGGGGCCGTGGACGTGAAGCAGTATATCTACGATGACACCATCGACACCAGCAACAAGAGCGTGGTGGTGGACTGGTACTACAAGACGACCTCTGCCAGCGGCAAGACACTGCTGCACTACGCCAAGTTCGTGGGCGAGACCCTGCTGTTCGCCAGCGAGAACGACCCCAACTACCGGGACACGGGCTTGTACGACCACGGCCTATACCCCGTCGTGCTGGATGTGATGTTCCCGGAAAAGGGCACGCCGGTGGGCTTCGGCTACGTCGCCATCTGTAAGGACCCGCAGCTCTACATCGACAAGCTGTCCTCCAACATCCTGGAGAACAGCATGATGACCACCAAGAAGCGTTTCTTCGTCAGCGACAGCACGGGCATCAACGAGGAGGAGTTCCTGGACTGGAGCAAGCCCCTGGTCCACGTCCAGGGTGAGCTTGACGACAGGCGCATCAAGGAGATTGTCACCAACCCGCTGGACGACATCTATGTGACCGTGGCGCAAATGAAAATCGAAGAGATGAAGGACACCGCCAGCAACCGGGACGTGAACAGCGGCAGCGCAGGGTCCGGCGTGACTGCTGCTGCGGCCATCGCTGCCCTCCAGGAGGCGGGCAACAAGGCCAGCCGGGACATGATCTCTGCCAGCTACCGCACCCACGTCAAAATCAATTCGATGTGCATTGAGCTTATCCGGCAGTTCTACGACGAGACCCGCTCGTTCCGCATCACGGGCCAGACGCCTGGCAGCTACCAGTTCATCGACATGAACAACGCGGGCATCAAGGAGCAGGAAGTGGGCCAGACCTCCGACGGCCTCCCCCTCTACCGCAAGCCCATCTTCGACCTGAAAATCAAGGCCCAGAAGAAAAACCCCTTCTCCCGCATGGAACAGAACGAGCGGGCCAAGGAGCTGTACGGCCTGGGCTTCTTCAACCCGGAGCGGGCGCAGGAGGCGCTGGGTGCTCTGGAAATGATGGAGTTTGAGGGCATCGACAAGGTGAAGGAGCAGGTGCAGAACGGCCAGACCCTTCTCAATATCTGCCAGCAGATGTCCCAGCAGCTCGACCAGATGGCCCTTATCATCCAGACCCTCACGGGTAAGGACATGGGCATCGGAGCGGCGCAGCCTACCGGCGGCGGCCAGCGAGGCCAGGCGGCAGGCCCCGCACCCTCCAGCGAGAAGGACAGCCTTGCAAGCGGCATCATGGAGGCCCAGCATCCCATGACCGGCTACGGGGAGCGGCTGGCAAAGCGCAGCACCCCCAGCATGGGCAACGAATGACGGGAGGCGACGTGTTATGACCCAGGTTTATGCCGAACGGGACGGCCAGCGCTGCATCCTCTCTGCCCAGGGCCACGCCACCGGCAGCGTGGAGGCGTGCGCGGCGGTGTCCGGCATCCTTTACGCCCTGGCCGGATATGTGACCAACGCCATGCGGGAACGCTATGTGGAGGTCTACACCTGGCGGATGGAGAGCGGCGATGTGCAGCTCGACTTCGACGGGGACGACGGCACGGCGGCGGCCTTTGAGCTGGCTCTCATCGGCCTTGCCCAGGTGGCCCAGGCCCACCCGGAGCAGGTCCAGGTGGATTGCCGGGAAGAAAAATAAAAATTTTTTCCGAGTTCGGGGCGAAAAGCGGAAAAGCATTTGATACGCTTATACTGTCCTCCTGCTTCACACCATGCGGGGCAGCGGTCACGGTGGGGACCGGGCCGCTGCCCTGGTGAAGTCAGGGACCGATGCACGGGGGCGATACACCCGCGACGAAAAAGGAGGCAATCCTATGAACTTCAAGCATTTGCTGGACATCCGGCTGAACCTGTTCGACGGCGGCGGTGCCGCAGGCGGAGCAGGCACAGGGGCGGCGGCCTCTGGCGACGGAGCACCCGGCACACAGGGCGAGACCAAGGCATCCCCCGCATCCACCCGGCGGGGAAAATCGGGCGAATACCAGAATGTCATCTTCGGGAAGCAGGCCAAACCGGCGGAGGCTGGCGAGGGCGGAGACCCGGAGGGACAGCAGCGGTCCTCCGACGCCGGGAGCGACAACAAACCGGACGCGAGCACCACGTCCAATACTCTGGAGGCCAAACGCAGGGCTTTCCAGGACCTTGTGAACGGTGAGTTCAAGGACATCTACACCGAGGAGACCCAGCGCATCATCGACCGGCGGTTCCGGGAGACCAGAAACCTGGAGCAGCAGGTGGGCCAGTATCAGCCTGTCATTGATATGCTGATGCAGCGCTACCAGATCGGCGACGGCGACATGGGCAAGCTGTCCCAGGCCATCGAAAACGATGACGCATACTGGTCCGAGGCCGCCGAGGAGGCGGGGATGTCTGTTGAGCAGTACAAGCAGTTCCAGAAGCTCCAGCGGGAGAACGAGGCGCTTTTTGCGCCAGCAGCGCCAGCGGCAGAACGACCAGCGGGCGCAGCAGCAGCTCCAGCAGTGGTACGGCGAGGCCGAACAGGTCAAGGGGCTGTACCCCAGCTTCGACCTCAACGCGGAGGTCAAAAACCCCAGTTCCTCTCCATGCTCCGGGCGGGCGTTCCCGTCCAGCACGCTTATGAAGTGGTCCACATGGACCAGATCAAGGCGGGCGTGGCCGCCATGCAGGCCAAGGCCACGGAGAAGCAGGTGGTGGACGGCATCCGCGCCAAGGGCGCAAGGCCCCAGGAAAACGGCACGACCTCCCAGGGTGCATTTATCGTGAAGGATGACGTTTCCAAGCTGTCCAAGAGGGACCGCGCGGAGATCATCCGCAGAGCTGCACGGGGAGAGCGCATCGAGTTTTAAGCCTCTCCCCAGAAGGGAGATTTTAACATGAACACCATCCGCAAATTCATTCTGCTGCCCGTCGTGCTGAACCTGTTTGATGCAGTCATCAACAAGACGACCAGCGCAACCACCGGGAACAACCTTTCCGGCGAGATGAAAACCTTCTACTCCGACTATCTCATTGATATGGCGGAGCCGGAACTGGTGCATGACCAGTTCGCCCAGAAGCACCCCATCCCCAAGAACGGCGGCAAGACCATTGAGTTCCGCAAGTATGACCCCTGCCCAAGGCCACCACGGCCCTGACCGAAGGTGTGACCCCCGAAGGTCAGAAGCTCAACATGGGCGTCATCACCGCGACTGTGGCGCAGTACGGCGGCTTCATCGAGCTGTCCGATATGCTGCTGCTTTCCGCCATCGACAACAACCTGGTGCAGGCCACCAAGCTGCTGGGCAGCCAGGCGGGCCGCACCCTGGACACCATCACCCGCGAGGTGCTGAACGGCGGCACCAACGTGCAGTACGCCGAGGGCCAGGTGGACAGCCGCGCCAACCTGTGCGGCGGCAGCACCAACGACAGCCAGAACCACTACCTGACCGTGGACGCCGTGCGCCGCGCTGTCCGTTACCTCAAGGTGATGAACGCGCCCAAGATCAACGGCTACTACGCGGGCATCATCCACCCGGATTGCTCCTACGACCTTATGAGTGACCCCAAGTGGGTGAACGTCAAGACCTACTCCGACCCCGACGGCATCTACGAGGGCGAGATCGGACGCATCGAGGGCGTCCGCTTCGTGGAGACCAGCGAGGCCAAGGTCTTTACCCGCGCGGGCAAGGACTACGAGACCGGCACCACCGCCAGCGGCACCGTCACCCCCAAGGCATCCGCCCGTGACGTGTACTCCACCCTCATTCTGGGTGCGGACGCCTACGGCGTGACCGAGATCACCGGCGGCGGTCTCCAGCACATCGTGAAGCAGCTCGGCTCTGCCGGTACTGCCGACCCCCTGGACCAGCGCGCCACCGCAGGCTGGAAAGCCACCAAGGTGGCCGAGCGCCTGGTGGAGGCGTACATGGTCCGCATCGAGACCTGCTCCACCTTCAACAGCTAATCACCGGGGCCGCCTGCTTTACGGCGGGCGGCCCCACATTATGACCAACAGGAGGTATTTACACTATGGCTGCCAAGAAAGAAGCTGCTGCCAATGAGCAGCAGACCACCACGCAGGCTACCCCCGCCGCCGAGGCGGAGGACATCATCGCCAAGGCCAAGGCGGAAGCTGCTGCCATTGTGGCAGAGGCCCAGGCCAAAGCCAAGGAGACCCTGGAGGCGGCAAAAGAGACCGCCCCCGCCGCGCCCAAGCCGAACGACCTTGTGCCCATCCGTCTGTTCAAGGACAACGACAAGTACAAGGATGACGTTTTCGTGGCCGTCAATGGCCGCAGCTTCCAAATCAAGCGCGGCGAGACCGTGCAGGTGCCCGCCTATGTGGCGGAGGTCCTGGAGCAGAGCATGGCCCAGGACAACGCCACCGCAAACCTCATTGAGCGCGAGAGCAGCGCCTACGCTGCCGAGGCCAAGGCCCGCAACATCTAACTGAACAGGCACACCGCGAGACCCTAAAAGCGGCTGCGACACGGCGCGGCGAGGTATGGAGGGACCGACCCTTCCGCCCCGCCGCGCCTTTTATCATACAGAAAGGAGGTAGACCCCCTATGGACAGGACCATCAATGTGACCGTGACCGGCGAATTTGTCCGCAAGGACAGCAAGAACGCGGGCGTGCAGGGCGAGGCCAATGTGACCGGCCTGCACATCGTTATGAGCGATGACTGGGAGGCGTTCTCCAAGCGCATCATCTGGCGCAACGCCATGGGCGAAAACCCCGTGGCGGTGCTGCTGTACAACAGCGTGGAGGACCTGGTGGCAAAGAAGGACCCGCTGACCTTCGACACGGCCATTCCGGCGGAGCCGCTGGCCCTGGAGGGCTGGTGCAGCTTTTTACCATTGAGGGCTTCCGGGAGAGCAACCCCACCGCCGTTGCCATCACGGTGACGGACTACCTGCTGGTGAAGGAAAACGACACCTACAACACACCCAAGGAGCCGACGCCCACCCAGGCGCAGCAGCTCCAGACCCAGATCAACGGCATTGTACCCCAGGTGAGCACCCTGGTGGGAAACGCCATTGAGGCGCTGGAGCAGGCCGAGGAGGCCGTGAAGGTGTGGGAAGCCTATGACAGCGCAAAGACCTATCTGCCCCTCCAGAAGGTGAGCAGGCTGGGCAGCTCCTACATCTGCAAGGCAGCGTGCAAGGGCGTGGCCCCGGAGCTGGACGTGGCCGGAGGGCGTGGAGGGTGCCCACTGGCTGCTTATCGCCTCCAAGGGCGACCAGGGAGAACAGGGCGCAGAGGGACCACAGGGCAAGACCGGCAAGCAGGGCATCCAGGGCGAGCGCGGACTGACCGGCGAGCGCGGCGTCCAGGGCATCCAAGGCATCCAGGGACCCCAGGGCGTTCAAGGCGCTGCTGGCCCGGTTGGACCCACGGGACCGGAAGGACCCCAGGGCGTGCAGGGGCCCAAGGACCGCGCGGCATCGACGGCGTGGCCGTGCAGACGGCTGGCATGGTCAATTTCAGCGTGACCGACGAGGGGCATCTGCTGTGTACCTACACCGGCAACGAGGCCCCGGACTATTACATCAACGATGCAGGGCATCTATGCCTAAACATCTGACGGAAGGAGGAACCATCTATGCCTACCATTGATCTGGGCAAGGTTGTGGGTCCGCAGGGACCCCAGGGCGTGCAGGGCGCAAGAGGCCCGCAGGGTGCGACCGGAGCTCAAGGCCCGAAGGGAGAGCAGGGCATCCAGGGACCCCAGGGTGAGACCGGGGCCAAGGGCGCGACCGGCGCGACCGGCGCACAGGGGACCCGCCGGTGCCGACGGCTCTACCCCTAACATCCAGGTGGGGACGACCACCACGCTGGCCGCCGGAAGCGCGGCCACGGTGAAGCGGCGGGCCGGAAGCCCGGACGCTGCCCCCATCTTCGACTTCGGCATCCCCAAGGGCGCGGACGCCGTAAACCCCGGCGACATGACCAAGGCGGTCTATGACCCCAAGGGCAAGGCCCAGGACATTTTTGCCTATGCAGACCAGAAAATGCCCAAGACGGGCGGAGCGTTCACCGGCGGCGTGTCCGGCGTGTCGCCCACCAGCGGCAGCACCAAGGGCTTCCGCAACATCTACTTCGGCAACGGCGCTCCCGCCTCCAGCCTGGGGGCCAACGGCGACGTTTACATCAACATCGGATAAGAGGAGGACACGAACATGATTAAAGCAGGCAATCACACCGTCAGCGACAAGGGCTTCACGGTGGTGACGGAGAACATCGGCGGGGTCCCCCGCCAGGCCGTGGTGGCAGAGCTGCCCGGCGGCATCAGCGACGAGGCCCTGGCCGCGTTCTGTGCCGGTCCCATTGAGGTGCTGGCCGAGGACGGCAGCACCACGGCGACCTACACCGGCCCCTTCCGCGTGGTCTCCCACGGGCTGAAACTGACCCGCACCAGCGAGGACAGCGACGTGGCCGCCCTGACGGCCCAGGTGGCGGAGCTGGAGGCCAAGCTGTCCCACGAGAAGAGCGAGAAGGAAGGCGCCCAGAGCGCCCTTGCACGCCTCAACGAACAGCTTACCACCCTCAAGATGACCCTGGAGGCCAACAGCGCGGACAAGGCCGTGGTTGACGAAGCCCCGTGGAGGCCATGGATGCGGCGGGCAGCGTGTAAGGACTGGGCGGAGGCTTCCTGCCTGATCTCCAACCTCCTGGCGGAGCTGGAGCAGCCCTGCCGGATATGCCGGGAGGACAGCCTGGTGCTGACCGGGCGCTCCCCCACCGGCGAGACCGTGACCATCCGGCTGGGACCGGACCTGGTGCTGGAGGCAGAGGGCTGCGACGAGTCTGCTGGATGCAGCGCGAAAGCGAGGGTGCCCCGATGGCTGACAGACAGACCGATGACTTCAAGCTGGGCAACAAGGCGGCTGATATGTGGCTTTACACGGCAGACGCCTGCGCCAATGAGAAGGTCATCCCAAAGAAATACCGCTACACCACCGGAACGGCCCTGATGAACGGCGCAGAGGCCATCTGCTCGTGCATTGAGGGCGCAAACCTCATTGACCTGCGGGAGAGACCGGCGGAGCGGCTGGCGATGCAGCGTGAGGCCCTTTGCGCGTGCAAGAAGCTGGAGCGGAAGATACTGCGGATGGCAGAAAGCAAGCAATACCCCGGCGTGAGCGGCCAAAAGGCCGCGACCTGGAGCAAGGCGGTGATGACGGTGCGCTATATGTGCGCCGCCTGGTACGAGAAGGACCGGAGCCGCGCTGCCCAGGCGAGAGAGGATGTTCGGCGGCGATAGCTGCCTTTCATTGGGGTATAGCCTGTTCGCGCCGTCAACTGGGGCCTGCGCTCCCCGAACTCGAATGACAACAACGCGTACAACATCAACACCGACGGCACCGTGAACAACAACAACGTGTACAACGCCAACTTCGCGCCGCGTCCCGCTCTGATGGAATTACCGTGTACAAGTAGCCCTTGCGGCGAAAGCAGAGGCCCATCATCAAAGGAGGCTATATCCCGTCGTCCGTGGACATGAACACGGGGATAAACACATGGCACCGACGCTGCCAGGCTCGCTACCGGGGAAAGCCCCCGGACACCTCCGGCGGAGGGAGATACTGGCCGCTATCAGCGATGCCAGACCTGCGCTCCACCATCCGAAAACCAAGCAAGGATGTGTGATATGACCTATCAGGAACTGTGCTCCTTTGACACCCTATGGACGGCCTACCACCGGGCCAGACGGTGCAAGAGGGGCAAAAAGAGTACGGCACCCTTTGAGTACAGCGCAATCGAGGAGCTGCTGATACTCTCAAAATCGCTTTTGCAAGGGACGCACCAGCCGGACCCGCTGGACGCGTTCTATATCTACGAACCCAAGAAGCGGCTTATCCAGGCCCCGACGTTCCGGGACAAGGTGGTGCAGCACGCGCTCACGGATTACATCGTCTACGACGAGCTGGCCCGGAGCTTCACGCTGAACACCTACGCGGCCCAGTACGGCAAGGGGACCCACTACGGGCTGGAGATGCTGAAACGGCACATGAGGACCTATTTCCTGCGGCGGAAGGGCGCGGACGAGGCGGCACGCAAGGCCACCGGTCTGCCCCACCGGCCCATGGAGGAATGGGACTACGCCGAGGGCTGGGTCATCAAGGGCGACATCCGCCACTTCTTCCAGAGCATCGACCACCGGCGGCTCAAGGCCGCGCTGGAACCCCGGTTTCCCGACCCGGACATCCGGGCGCTGATGTGGCGATACATCGACGCCGTGGACGAGGGCCTGGCCCCTGGGACACCAGACGAGCCACATCTACGCGGTGTTCTACGTCAGCTCCTTCATGCACTTTCCCTTGCAAAACGGCATCGACTTCTGCGGCTTCCACACCTATCTGACCCGGACGGGCCAGGTGGTCAGCAAGCTGCGCTACTCCTCCATCAAGCGGATGAAACGACGCATCCGCCTGTGGGAGAAGCAGTACGCGGCGGGCGAGGTGTCGCGGGAGAAAATCATGGAGAGCTTTACCGCCTGGGAGGCACACGCCAAGCACGGCGACACAAAGCAGCTCCGCAGAGAAATGCGGTCCAGGTTGTTGATGGCTCTGGGCCGCGCAGACGAGGCCAGGCGGGCGGCGGGCATCCCCGCTGCCCGGCCCGGACCTGACGAAAGGAGAACAAAACGATATGGGACAGTTACTTTCCAATCTGGCAAACGGCAGTTTCCTGGTGAAGCTGGCGGAAAACAGCAAGCCCACCAAGTTCATCAAGCTGGACAATGACCACTACGGCACCGGCACGGGCGTGACCCTTATCCGCAAGGATGCTTTCAGTGAGATCGCATGGAACGCCTCCGACAGCAACGGCTACAAAAACCGTTACTTCGGCTGCACCCTGGACAACTTCTGTGACGGCATCTGGCCGCTGAAGCTGGACGAGAAAATCCGGGAGTGCCTGGTCCCCGTCCCCATTGTGGTGGCGGAGGGCAACCAGGTGGCGACGCTGCACACGATCTACCGCAAGGGCTTTGCCATCTCCTGCACGGAGGCTGGCGTGAGCGGCTGGCAGACGGAGGGCAAGGCGTTCAGCTATTTCTCCGACAACGCAAAGCGCATCGCCTATCTGGACGAGACGGCGACCGCCGTCGGCTGGGGCCTGCGCTCCCCGAGCTCGAATGGCGGCGTCGCGTACTACATCGACACCGGCGGCACCGTGGACGCCGGCAACGTGGACAACGCCAACTTCGCGCCGCGTCCCGCTTTTAATCTTAAATCTTCTATCGTTGTATCTGACAGCACAGACAGCGATGGATGCTACACGGTTGAGAGCGTGCCGGGCAACGACGGCGGGCTGTATGTGAAGAACAACGGCCTGTGGGTCCGCGCGGTGTAAGAGAAGCACCCAGAAAGCCGGGCGGCGGCGGGCCGCTGCCCGGCAAATTCTATGAGAGGAGGCGGCGGTATGCCGAGCATCAATGAAGTTATCGAACGGGTGAACCGGGCGAGGCCGGACGCCATCGACGACGAGACCAAGGCGGCGTGGCTGCTGGAGCTGGACGGCCAGCTCTACCGGGAGATCATCCTGCGGCACCAGCTCACGAGCGGGCGCGGGGCCAAGGGACCGTCGCCGTCTGTCCAACCTGCGGCGGGACGGAGATCACCTATGACCGGGTGATGGACAGCAACTTGTGTCCGGCGTGCGGCTGGACCGACCTGCCGGACTTTCCCAAGGCGTTCCCGGAGGACGGGGACAAGCCCCTGCTGGTGGAGGCCCCCTACGACGGGCTGTACGACCTGTACCTTATGAGCAAGGTGGACTTTTACAACCGGGAGGCCGACAACTACAACAACTCCGCCCTGGCGTACAACGCAGCGCTGGACGAATGGCGGAAACAGTATCACCGCAGGCACCTGCCCATCGGCGGCGGGGGTCTGACGGGTCTATTTTAGGAGGAGGGGCGAGATGAACCTGCCATACATGACGGCGGCGACCGGCAAGAACCGCAAGCAGATCATCGCCTTTGCCGGGCTGAACTACGGCCAGGGGGCCGGGGACGGCGAGCTGGCAGAGAGCTGGGCCTCTCCTCCGCCCGCTTCCCGTGCCTCAGTCAGCGGGACGGGCGCAAGACCGCCGGGACCTACACCAGCCCCACGGGGCTGTACGCACGGGGGAAGCTGTGCGTGGTGGACGGGACCGACTTTCTCTATGACGGCAAGGTGGTGGGCCATGTGACTGCGGGCGAAAAGCAGTTTGCCACCATCAACACCAAAATCGTCATTTTCCCCGATAAGGTCTACTACGACACGGAGGCAGAGAAGTTCGGGATGCTGGCGGCGGAATACCCCGGCTTCCCCGGCGACGTGACCTTCACGGCCAACACCCTGACCGTGCCGGAGCAGAGCTATATCGACCAAGCGGCGGAGAACGCAGAGACCAAGGGCAGCGTGGCCGCCGACACATCCATCACCGCCTACACCGGGGCCAGCGTGAACAAGACCACGGGAGCGCTGACTATGAGCGGCGGGACCGCAGGGACCCCGGACAAGCTCAAGGCGGGCGATTACATTCAATACGACTGCGACAGCTCCAAGGAGTACATGGTGGTACAGAGCAGCGCAAAGCAGAGCGACGGGACCTACCAGATCACCTATCTGCTGCACACGGCGGCACTGCACAAATACCCAGGCTTCGACGAGCTTTTCAAGGCCGGAGACGCAATCGAAATCTCCGGCTGTACGACCTGCGCCGCGAACAACGGCAGCCACATCATCCGCTCCTGGAGGCGCGGAAGCTGACCTTCACCAAGGACATCTTCACCAAGACCGGCGTGGAGGCCGGGACGGTGATGCTGGAGCGGAAGGTGCCGGACCTGACGTGCATCTGCGAGTGCGATAACCGCATCTGGGGCGCGGAGGGCAAGACCATCTACGCCAGCGCCCTGGGCGACCCGACCAACTTCTACGTCTACGACGGGGTGTCCACGGACAGCTACGCCGTGGCCGTGGGCACGGAGGGCGAGTTCACCGGGTGCATCGCCTACTCCAGCACGGTCCTCTTCTGGAAAGAGGACTGCGTGCATAAGGTCCTGGGCAACTATCCGGCCCAGTATGAAATCTACACCTATACCGTGCCCGGCGTGCAGGAGGGCAGCGAGAAGTCCCTGGCCGTCATCAACGAGACGCTGTTCTACAAGGGCCGCAACGGCGTGTACGCCTACTCCGGCGGGACCCCGGAGCTGCTGACGGAGAACTTTGGGACCAGGCGCTTCGACGATGCTGTGGCCGGGACAGACGGAGAGCGCTACTACATCTCCATGCGGGCGGAGAAGGGCGACTGGGAGCTGTACGTCTTTGATACGCTGCGGGCCATCTGGCTGCGAGAGGACGCGACCCACGCGCTGGACTGGGCCTATCTGGACGGGACGCTCTACTTCCTGGACGGGGCCACGGGCAAGCTGATGACCACCGGGCAGGACTACTCCGAGGAGGGCCTGGTGAGCTGGAGCGCAACGCTGTGCCAGATGGACGAGACGAGCCACGGGCGCAAGTGCTATTCCAAGTTGTACCTGCGGGCGGACCTGGAGGCCGGGTCCTGGCTCAAGGCGGAGATCAGCGTGGACGGAAAGCCGTTCCGGCAGGTATTCGCCACCCACAACGAGCGGGCCAAGACCCTGCAAATCCCCATCCTGCCGGTGCGATGCGACAACTTCCGCATCCGGCTGTCCGGCAAGGGCGGATGCCTGGTCAAGAGCATCATCCGGGAGTTTGCCCTGGGCAGCGAATATTAAGGGGGTGACAGGGCATGGCAACCACCCTCCCCGGCTCCCCTCCTTCGTTTGACCGCAACGACGTGAACGGGACCGTAAAATCTCTGTGCAACTACACCAGAAACCTGCAAGAAAATCTGGACTTCATGCTGGGGCAGCTTCAAAAGAGCATGACCGCCATACAGACCAGTGTGGAGGGGCTGAACAGCAAGGTCTCCAGCCTGCAAACCACCCTCTCCGGGGTGCAGCAGAGCGTGAGCACACTGGGCAGCGAGTACAACAAGCTGGCAGCCCGCGTGACGGCGCTGGAGCAGAAAACCAACTGAAAGAGGAGGTAATCCGACATGGCAAAACCCGATATGTCCAGGAACAAAGACCTGGCGGGCAAGACCGTCTCAAGGGCGGCTACAACATCAGCTATAACGAGAACGGCTATGCCACCAGCGCCATCAAAACCGGGAGCAAGACCGGCAAGGCCGCCGCGCCCAGCGCCGACACGGTGAGCGGCGGCGGCAGCGACCGGGGCAGCTACGGCGGCAGCGTATATGACCAGGAGCATTTTTTCCAATGACGAGCTGCGGAGCGCGGCGGAGGTCCGGGCGGCAGCGGCGGCAGGCAAAACGACCTGGGCAGACGCCCACGACTATGTGGAGCGCATCCGCAGCAACTACGGCTATTCCGGCGACAGCGACGGCAGCCGCTACATCCCCCTGGAGATGGGCGGCGGCGGACGAGGAAACGGAGGCGGCGGCTTCTCCTACGAGGCGGCCCCCACCTATACCAGCCGCTACCAGAGCCAGATCGACGACCTAACCCGCCAAATCCTTAACCGGGAGGCGTTCAGCTACGACCCGGAGAAGGACCCCACCTATCAGCAGTACAAGGAGAGCTACACGCGCAGCGGCGAGCGGGCGATGCAGGACACCCTGGGGCAGGTCAGCGCCCGCACAGGCGGCCTTGCAAGCAGCTATGCGGGCAGCGCAGCGCAGCAGACCTATGACAACTACATGGGGGCGCTGGCAGATAAAATCCCGGAGCTGCGGCAGCTGGCCTACTCCATGTACCAGGACGAGGGGAACGAGATGCGGGCCAACCTGGAAATGCTCATGGCGCTGGAGCAGGGCGACTACGCCAAGTACGCCGACCTGCTGGGCCAGTGGAACACGGACCGGAGCTTCAACTACGGCGTGCATCGGGACAATATCAGCGACGAGCGCTACAACAACGAGTGGAACTATTCCGTGGGCCGGGACCAGATTGCGGACAAGCGCTACGAGGACGAGACCGCCTACAACCGGGAGACCTACAAGGACGAGACGGAGTACAACCGGGCGCTGGCAAAGGCCCAGACCCTCGCGGCGGGCGGCGACTTCTCCGGCTACAAGGCCCTGGGGTACACGGACCAGGAGATTGCGGGCCTCAAGAGCGCATACAACAAGGCACAGGCATCCGTTCGCTCCGGCGGTGGGTCCTCAAGAGGCGGCAGCTCCGGCGGAAGCAAGAGAGGCGGCTCAAGCGCCAGCGAGGACGTGTACGCAGGAATGTACAAGGCGGGCATCCGCAGCGAGGGCGACGCATACGCCTGGCTGCTGTCCGCCGGGTACAACACCACCCAGGCCGGAAAACTGGCCGGGTATTATGCCGACTGGATGAAAAACCAGGGCGGCAGCGGAAACAGCGGCAGCGACGCCCAGATCGGCAACCGGCACGGGGATAGCTGGATTTATATTCCCGGCCATGGCCGCTTCACCTACGACGAGGTGGAGAACTACGTCAACAGCGGAAAGGTCATCGAGACCTACGACAGCGCGACCAACACCTACACCTACAAGTGGAACGGCAATAAGAAGTAAGGAGGCGGCCCTATGGCAAGCGCAAGCGATTTTTGAAGAAGCGGACGGCGGCGCGGCAGCAGGCCGAGAGCATCCAGAGCAGCGACAAGACCCCTCTGGGCAAGAACGACGACGGCACCGTAACGCGGGCGAGCAACTTTCTGCGGAACAAAGCCGCAGAACGCCGGGCCGTCATCGACCAGCAGTACGGCAAGGATGCCTACGGCGGCAGCGGCAGATACGAGGCGGACAAGGCCCAGGGCTTCAATTCCTGGCTGGAGAGCGTGAACGGCCTCTCCAGCCAGTTGGGCAGCGACTACCAGAGCCGGGACGGCAAATTCCAGAGTGCCGCAGACTTTGGGAAGTACCGGGATGACAACGACGCCCGCATCAGCGTGATGCAGAACAGGGCCAACGCCTACCGCACCTACTTCCAGGACAACCGGGAGATATACGGAGAGGATGCCGTGAACGGCGTCCTATCCACCCTGGACCAGGGCAGCAAGTACCTGGAGGAGCTGCGGGGCGGGCTGAACAGCGAGTATGACTTCTGGTCCCAGTTCAAGGACGAGAACGACTACAACACCTCCCAGCGGGGCAAGGAATATGCCGCGCTGGCGGAGAAACCCGATTTTGCAGAGAAAAGCCAGTACAAGAGCACGGCCAACGGCCAGGAGAAATTCAACGCATGGAGCGGGACCTACTCCAACAGCGGCTTCGGGGACATCAACTACGACTACATCAACCGAAACCAGGAGGCCCGCAGCCGCCAGATGCTCTCCGACATCCAGAGCAACGCGTCCCTGCTGGGCCTGGACAACAGCGAGCGGCGGGAGATGACGGATGACGAGATCGCCACCTTCAACTACCTGTACGCCCGGGACACCGCCAACGGCGACGCGGAGCACAAGAACGCCTACGCCTACATCGACTACCTGACCGGAGACCTCAACTACCGCCAGCGGGCCAAGGCCGAGGAGGAATGGGCCACCTACGCCAAGGAGCACCCGGTGGGGTCCTCCGCGTTCAGCGTGCTGGAAAGCCCTCTCAAGGGCCTTTCCTACCTGGGCCAGGCGGCGGATTACCTCTCCGACGGGGAAATCGACCAGAACGAGGGCTACAACAAATTCAGCTATATCAACAGCGCCATCCGCAGCCAGGTGAACGACATCGTGGAGCAGAACTGGGGCGGTGTGGGCAGCTTCGCCTACCAGACCGGCATGAGCATGGGCGACTTCCTGCTGAATACCGCCATCACCGGCGGCAACCAGGCGCTCTCCCTTGCCATCATGGGCACCGGCGCGGCGGCGGATGCCACCATCTCCGCAAAGGACCGGGGCCTGTCCGATAACCAGGCGTTCGCCCTGGGCACTATCGCAGGCGCGGCGGAGATAGTCACCGAGAAGGTCAGCCTGGATGCCCTGCTGGACAAAACCGCGCTCACCAAGAGCGCCATGGGCTACTTCCTCAAAAACACCCTGGCCGAGGGCAGCGAGGAAGTGGGCAGCGACATCATCAACCTGGTGGCCGATGTGCTCATTTCCAAGGACAAGAGCGAGTGGCAGACCTCCATCGACGCCTACGAGGCCGAGGGCATGACCGAGAAGGAGGCGTTCTGGCGGGCCGTCCGGGACCAGGCGGAGAACATGGGCCTGGACTTCCTGGGCGGCGCTGTCTCCGGCGGCGTGATGTCCGGCGCGGGCATCGCCATCAACGCAGGGCTGAATGAATACGGCGCACGGCGCACCGGCGCGGAGTTCCAGGCGATGGGCGACGACGTGGTGCAGGCCACCATCCAGGAAGGGCTTGCAAGCGACCCCAGCACCCAGAGCTACAAGCTGGCCGTGCAGCTCCAGCAGAAGCTCGACGCCGGGCAGACCCTCACCAACGCAGAAATCGGGCGGCTGTACCAGGCCAATGTGCAGGCCATCGACGCGGAGGACGGCAGCGGCGACCTGCTGCTGCGGGCCGCCGAGGAAGTGACCCAGAAGGGCCGCGTGACCAACAACACCGCCATCGACATTTTGAGCAACCCCACCGCCATCAACACGCTGACGCAGGAGGCTGGGCTGAACATCAGCGAGGACATGAGCAAGTCCCAGCAGCGCAAGGCCGTCAAGAACGCCGTGGAGGCCCTTGCAAGGACGCAGAGCGACGTTTCCGCGAACACGAGGGAAACTGCCCCCGCCGCAACGGAAGCCCGGCAGGCGGCCACGCAGGAGACCGTGCGCCCCGCCATGCAGGTGGAGCAGCAGCGCCCTGCGGCGCAGCAGGCGTATGACATCCGCCGCGTGCGGGACGCTGCGGCCAGCCTGGGCGAGAACGGGGCCAAGGCCCTCTCCGCCAGCTACGACGGCAACGTGCGGGCCGACGACTACTACGCAGGCTTCGCTTCCTACTACGAGGCGGGCATCTCCGGCATCGACATGGACAAGGTGCAGAGCCGCTATGCCGCGCAGCTCAACCAGGCGCAGCGCTTCGCGGCCTACTCCGCCGGTCAGAACGACGCGGCGGCCTCCCTTGCCCTGGAGCGGGAGGGCGTCAAGAGCGCCACGGTGTACGGCGACGAGGCGGGCTTCGTGCAGCCCGAACATTCCGCCAGCCTGCCCAAGGGGACCGTGCGCTTCTACGACAGCCTGGCCCGTGCCGCCGGGGTGAAAATCCAGATGGCAGAGGCCACCGGCAAGGGCGGCGCAAACGGATGGTACAGCAACGGCATCATCCACATTGCCAACGACGCAGAGAACCCCGGCACGGTGGTGGCAAAGCACGAGATCACCCACCGGATGCAGGAGATGGCCCCGGAGGCATACCGGAAGTACCGCGACTATGCCATGTCCGCGCTGACCGAGCGGGACGGCTCTACCGCCTCCATCGTGGAGCAGTACAAGAGCCGCTACGCCGAGGCAGGCGTGAACCTCTCCACGGAGCAGGCCATGGACGAGATCGCCGCCGACTTCACCGAGGCGCTGACGGTTGACCCGGCCAGGTTTGAGACCCTGGCAAAGGAAAACCGCAGCGTGGCCCGGAAGCTGCTGGACGCCGTGCGGGACTTCATCCGCAAGGTCAAGTCTCTGTTCAAGGGCAACAAGACCGCGCAGAACCAGGCCGCCGCCAACACCTACGGCGTGAGCATCGACACCCTGGAGGAAGCAGCCCGCCTCTGGGAGGAGGCGCTGAAAGCGACCAGCGAGCAGACGGCAAACAAAAGCGCCGCCCAGACGGACGGCGGCACAAAATTCTCTATCAAACGGACCTCTCAAATGACGCTGGCCCAGCAGCTCAAGATGTTTTACGACGGGAAGATGGCCTCCAGCGATGCGTTCTACTTTGGGGAGACCCCTGCGGTGCTGGAGAAGTCCGGCTTTGATGCGCTGCCCCTGGCTATGACCATCGGAGACTTCCGCAAATCCACCCAGAAGAAGCACAACATCCCCCGCCGCGTTCTGAAAAACCTTATGGGCAACCTGGCTTCCCCTCTGTTCTCCTTTGGTAGTGGAGACCGGGCCGGTATCGTTCTGAACGACATCGACGGCGACGGCTACACACTGCTGGCAGCGCTGGAGCGCGGGACCGATATGGACCGCAAGCCTGTCAATGTCATCAACAGCCTGTACGGCCTGGAGCACCCGGCGGAATGGATTAAGAACCAGATCGACAGCGGGAACGAGTTTGTCCTGTACGATGAAAAAAGAGCAAATGCGTTTCTCCAGACCTACGGCTACATGGCCTCGGTGGGAGATGGCATTCGCTCTACGGGTGAGAGTGTAACCCAGAACGGGGCGGAAGTCAAGAGCAAATTTTCTCTCAAGACCCCGGTGGAGGAGACGGACAAGCTGCTGGCCCTGCACAATAAGGACGAGAACAGCATCCTGGCTGCCATCAAGCTGGGCGGCCTGCCCATGCCCTCCATCGCCATTGTAAAAAGCCAGGGACGGGCACACCAAGTACGGCCCCATCTCCCTTGTGTTCAGCAAGGACACCATCGACCCGCAGCTATTCCGCGCCAACAAGGTGTACGGTGGCGATGCCTAGACGCCGACAGCTCCGCGAGTAGATTACCCCGTGAACAGCAAAAAGGCATCCCAGGTGGAGCACGAGCGCACCGGCTGGCCGGGGATGTTGGCCGGGGGCATTCTTCGGGAACAGCGCCGCGTGCTGGCTCTATTGGCATCGACGACACCAGCACCAGGAGCACGGCAGAGCTGGCGGAGAAGGCTGGCCTCCACGGACACGGTGCGGGCGGCCTATCTGGCAGACCAGGGCAAGAGCCTGGAGCCGGTGAAGATGGACAAGGTGTGGGACAAGTTCGGTAACGACACCCTGAAAAGGTGGTTGACCGCCTGGGCGTGAACACGCTGGCTGAAATCGAGGCCAACCTGGAGACCGGCGAGAGCGTGAAGGACGCCCTGGGCGAGAATGCCGAGGTCATCCGCGACATTCTCCGGGACTACTACCGGGAACAGGGGAACCCATGCCGCAGAATGGCCGTCAAGAGGCATTGGACCGACGCGGAGATCAACGAAAGACGGCAGACCCGCATCGACAATTCCATGGATGGCGTTTCTATCTTCACCCTGGAGGACATCGTTCACCACGCATGGGATATGTACCAGGAC
>VOFE01000064.1_pt1 | contig 32001 bp, 62 predicted proteins | sample 5384071 | NCBI WGS metagenome assembly VOFE01 (sample SAMN12384724, study PRJNA508395) | human gut metagenome | isolation source: healthy gut D | host: Homo sapiens
CTGGAAAACTTCATACCGCTGACGGATCACCGAAACGATGCACCGCTTATCCATGATCAGCATACTCTCCAGCAGCGCGCGCCCCAGGATCTGATTCTGGATATAGGTTTTCTCATAATATGTCTTCTCGATGATCTCGCTCTGGTCAATGCCTTTGCGCATCAGTTTTGCCGCGATCTCCATGGTCTCCGGCGATGTACAGGAATACTGGAATACGCCCGTGTCGTGGGCGATCCCCATATAGAGCGCCTCCGCGGCCGCACGGCTTATTTTCTCCTCATCGAGCAGTGTGAATACCAGCTCTGAAGAAGAACTTGCATCCGGCACGATGTATGCTGATATTTACGCCATATTCAATGGACTGGTCCAATACAAATTTGATCTCCGGTGTGTTGCGCAGATTTGATATTCTTTGCCAGGCTCCTGCGAATAAATCCTTCTGCGGAGCGAAGTCCTTTGCAATCGTATCCTGCTGTGATTTTTCATCCCCCAGCACACTGATATAGGCCTTTGCCGTTTTCAGATCCGGTGCAACCTCCACTGCAACTACACTGGTCATCGGATTGATCCGCGGGTCTTTGATCTCCCCGCGGATGATATTGGAAAGCTCACGCATCACTTCCTCATTGATCCGAATATTTTTAATACTGTTTTTTCTCATATTCTATCATCAGGTCTATCTTGGTACTTCTACCATCTTATAAGCTTCTACCTGATCAAGTTCCTGAATGTCATTAAATCCGTCAAATACAAGGCCACATTCATATCCGGCCTTAACTTCCTTAACATCATCCTTGAAACGCTTCAGGGATGCTAAATCTCCCTCGAAGATCTGCTCGCCTTCTCTGGAAATACGAACTTTACATCCGCGTTCCATCACACCGTCAAGTACATAAGAACCGGCAATATTACCGACACCGGATGCCTTAAAGATCTGACGGATTTCTGCATGACCGATAACTTTCTCCTCAAATACAGGATCAAGCATACCCTTCATGGCAGCCTCTACATCCTCGATCGCATTGTAAATAACCTTGTACAGACGGATATCTACACCCTCATTGTCTGCGGTAACTTTTGCAGTCGGGTCCGGACGTACATTGAAACCGATGATGATCGCATTGGATGCGGAAGCAAAGAATAACATCAGATTCGTTGATTGCGCCGACACCACCATGGATCACTTTTACAACCACTTCTTCATTGGACAGTTTCACAAGTGACTGTTTCACTGCCTCAACAGAACCCTGTACATCTGCTTTTACAATAATATCCAGTTCCTTGACGTTACCGGACTGAATCTGCGAGAACAGATCATCCAGCGACATCTTCGCCTTGGTATCTTCGATCAGACGGTTCTTTTCCTCTGAAATATAAGTATCTGCAAATGATTTTGCTTCCTTATCGGAATCGCAGACAACAAATGTCTCTCCGGCTGCCGGTACACTGTTTAATCCGAGAATCTCTACCGGTGTGGAAGGAGTTGCCTTCTTCACGCGCTGTCCCTTGTCGTCGATCATGGCACGGACTTTACCGTAGCTGCTTCCACAGGCAATGGAATCTCCGACATGGAGTGTTCCTTTCTGAACCAGAACCGTTGCTACCGCACCACGTCCCTTATCCAGCTGTGCCTCAATGACCAGACCTCTTGCATTACGGTTTGGATTTGCTTTCAGTTCCATCACTTCTGCGGTCAGAAGGATCATCTCCAAAAGGTTCTCGATACCTTCCTTAGTATGTGCAGATACCGGACAAAATACCGTGCTTCCACCCCAATCTTCCGGAATCAGTTCGTACTCGGACAGCTCCTGCTTTACTTTTTCAATGTTGGCACTCGGCTTATCAATCTTGTTGACAGCAACGATGATTTCTACACCGGCAGCCTTTGCATGGTTGATTGCCTCGATGGTCTGTGGCATAACACCATCATCTGCAGCGACTACCAGAATCGCAATATCGGTGGAATTTGCTCCACGCATACGCATTGCGGTGAATGCCTCATGACCGGAGTATCCAGGAATGTGATGTTCTGTCCATTTGGACACCACAGATGCACCGATATGCTGGGTAATACCACCGGCCTCTTTGTCTGTCACACGGGTGGAGCGGATCGCATCCAGCAGAGATGTTTTACCATGATCGACATGACCCATGACGCAGACAACCGGAGGACGTTTTACCATGATTCTTCGGATCTTCTTCATCCTCTTTTAAGAGTTCCGCGATGACATCAATCTTCTCCTCCGGCTCGCAGAAAAGTTAAACTCCAGTGCGATTTCTTCCGCTGTCTCAAAATCTACTTCCTGATTTACCGTTACCATTTCACCCTTCAAGGAAGAGTTTTTTACAATGGCAGATGGAACTGCAGTTTCATCTTGTCTGCCAGATCACGGATTGTCAGATCTTTCGGAATGTGATCGTTTGATTCATTTTCATCTTCCTTCGGCTTCGGCTGCTGGTGGTTTCTTTCTGCCGCCTGCTTCTGTTTTTTTTCCTGTTTCTTTCCGCAAAGTTTATCTCTGTATTCTTTCCGATTCTTATTGTCGCGTTCTTGCGGCTTTTGCCTTATTTCCGCTGGTTCTTTCTGCTGATTCCTTCGATCGGTGCTGCAACATGCTGCCGGCTCTTTCTGGTCGGTTTTTTCCTCCCGTTATTGTTTCTGTCGTTCTGTGGACGGCTGTTGTTTCTGTCTCCGTTCGGACGATTGTTATTGTTCTATCCCCTGATGACGGTATTATTTCTCTCCCCGCGGACTCTGATCATTGTTTCTGTCATTCTGCGGTCTGTTTTCCGTTTCTCTCTCCACGGACTTAATGATTGTTGTTGGACCTGTCTTGGCGGGGTTTTCCTGCTGTTGCGGGTATTTTGTGTTTTCTGCCGGTTTATTGTTTGCCCTTACCTTACTTCAAGATCCGCTGTCGGCCGGGCGTACGCTCCACTGATCGGACGCTTTACCGGGCGCTCCCTGACCGGACGCGGACGAATGATGCTGTGCTGTGCCGGACGCTTTTGTCCTCCGTCTTCTGTTATTACCGTTTCCATTTCCGTTTCCTGACTTTTGTTGTTATTTCCGTTTGCCGGCTTTCTGGACTGTTTGCTGTTGTGCATTAAATACGGCTGTGAATGCTGGATTTCTTCTTTGGACGTTCTTTTCCATCCGCAGTTTTTGTTGCTATTTTTGCCTTTGCTTCGGTTTTTATCACATCTGCCCCGGTTTTTTTTTTCGAAAGCTTCTTCTCATGCTTTGCCTGTGCTTCTTCTTCCATATTGCGGATCTCATCGGCAACATTTCCCGTCAAACTTTGTGGTTTTTCCACATTTTTATCTAAAATATCCTGTGATTTTTTATTTTCAATCCCCAGCTCTTTCGCCAGTTCATGAACCCTCATTTTTGTCATAAAAATTTACCTCCTTATGCAGTTTGATTTTTATACGGTGTCTCTTTGAATTCTTTCTCTAAATCCTTCGCCAATTTTATCGCCAGAGATGCACGGAATTCTTTTCCCATTGCATGCCCTAAGGTATCTTTATCTCCGTAAAATAAAATGGAACTGGTAAAATCCGTCACATATCCAAAAATTTTTTTTCGTGTTGTCGGATGCATCCGCACGAGATGATCACCAGATCTGGCGCGGCCTGATTTAACTCGCTTTTTCTGTCAGAAATCTCACCGCTTGCAACATTTCCCGGCTTTCGGCTATGGATCAAGACATGCTTTATACGCTTTATTCACTCCCGTCCATCTCCTTTTCCAGACTCTCATACACTTCCTCCGGTATTGCTGTTTAAATGAGCGCTCCAAGCCCTTTTTTTTTTTACTGCTTTTTGCGGAAGCATTCCACGAGCTGCACAGAGATAGGCGCCTCGCCGTTTTCTTCCGGTCTGCATCCACCAGGAATCACCGGTTTCTGTCTTCAGTATACGCATCATTTCTTTTTTTCGGTTTCATTTCACCGCACCCGACACATTTTACGCAATGGAATTTTTTTCTTTTGCCAAATAACTCCCTCCTTCAGTCAGTCTCATTCTCTGTCTGTTTCTTCTACCATAATCTTCTTCTGTTGATGCTTCTGCTTCATCATTTCTTCTCTTCATCGGATCTTTGTAATATCCTTCGGTCATCAACTCATAATTCTTCATCATGATGCCATCTCTTCCATATAATTTTCGTAATCAAAGATCTCCTGCCTCGATGGCCTGCGTCTCACTCTTAATATCGATCTTATAACCTGTAAGCTTTGCCGCAAGGCGGGCATTCTGTCCCTCTTTACCGATGGCAAGAGAGACAGCTGATAGTCGGGCACGATCACACTCGCGATTTTTTCTTCCGGATCTGCCATTACAGAGATTACTTTCGCCGGGCTCAGCGCATTCTCTATCAGAAGTGCCGGATTTTCATCCCAGTTGATGATATCGATCTTCTCGCCGCGGAGTTCATTGAACAACTGCGTTTACTCGTGCCCCGTTCATTCCGACACACGCGCCCACCGGATCTACATTTGGATCATTGGATGCTACTGCAATTTTTGTACGGGAACCTGCTTCTCTTGCAATGCTCTTAATCTTCAACTGTACCGTCCTTACTTCTGCCACCTCTGCTTCAAAAGACGTTTCACAAGTTCCGGATGGGTACGTGACACGAGGATCTTCGGTCCGCGGGGCGTATTTTTTTCACTTCAACCACATACAGCTTGATACGTTCTGTCGGTTTAAAATGTTCCCCTTTCACCTGCTCGTTTTCTGTAAGCATAGCGTCTGCTTTTCCAAGATTAATGCTCACATTTTTGCCCACATAACGCTGTACGATACCTGTAACGATATCTTTTTCTTTTTCAAAATACTGGTCAAATACAACTTTTCTTTCTTCTTCTCTTATTTTTGAAGAATCAGGTTCTTTGCATTCTGGTCGCAATACGCCCAAACTCTTTTGAGTGTACCGGAATCTGTGCGATATCGCCGACCTGTAATGCAGAATCCAGCTTTTCCGCTTCTTCGAGACTGATCTCCAACGCAGGATCTTCACCTCTTCTACTACACGTTTTTTCTCTGCATATACAGCATAATCGCAAGTATCACGATCCATGATTACTTTAATGTTATCCGATGTTCCGAAATGATTCTTACATGCGCTGATCAGCGAATTTTCAATCGCATCCATCATAACATCTTTACTGATATTTTTTTTCTTTCTCAAGAATTGTCAACGCTTCCATTAACTCTGTGTTCATTTTTCATTTCCTCCTAAATTTTAAAAATCCAAAGCAAGACGAATCAATGCAATTTCTGCTCTTTCAAATACTTGTTCTGTTTCATCTTCATATATAATGGTCACAGTGTTTTCATCAAACCCTTTCAAAATACCGGTAAATTCTTTCTGACGATCGATTGCCCGGTAAGTACGGATCTCTACTTCTTCTCCGATACTTCTCTTAAAATCTTTTTCTTTTTTAACGGTCTGCCAAGCCCCGGTGAGCTCACCTCAAATACATAAGAATCCGGGATATAATCTTTTTCATCGAGAATATCCGAAAACTTTCTGCTGACCGCCTCACAGTCATCTACCGTAATCCCGCCCGGTTTATCGATATACGCACGAAGATACCATGTTCCGGCTTCCTTGACATATTCTACGTCAACCAGTTCAAATCCAAGTGCAGACACGATCGGTTCGAAAAAGTTCTTCTGTTTTCTGTTCATATTCTTCTCTCTTTTTGACACGCTATACTTCTTTCTTCTCATTTGGCAGAAGCTATCTGCCGCTTATGTTTCTTTTTGTTATCGTGAATTTACAACTGAAAATATCTATAAGATATTTTTGTCGTACATCTTCTGAAAAGAAGAGTGAACTTTCGTTAACTCTTCTGCCGGATAGCTATGTAACTATTTCATAGTATAGCACTGTTTTTTTTATATTGCAAGGCTTCTTCTCTATTTTCTTGCTTTTGTTCCTGCTCCATCACGTTTCGCCGTTTTCAATCGATTTAAGCGAGACCTCTTTTTCATTATATAGAATCTTTGTTTCCGTTCCTTCTTCAAACAGATATACATTTCCAGTTCATCTTTTTTCTGAAGCCGGATACCCTGACACCGACTGCGCCTTTTTTTTTATAGGGACTTCCGGATGGCCGGGAACTCAAAAGTACCCGTTCGCCGTCTGAAGAACGACATGTTTATTTTCATTAACAACCCGAACATCGACCAGGAGAATCTTCATCCTGAAGTTTTGTAGCCAGAATTGTTCGTTTTGCCACCTGAAATTCACTTCCCCTGACCTTTTTTACCATTCCCTGCGCCGTTGAAAAAAAAAAGCCATGGCAAATCTCATCTGCTCGGAATCGTATACCGAGACAATCTGTTCATCAGAACTGGTAGTAATTGCTGACATTGTCGATCGGAACTCCTTTATCCCTGAATTTTCCATAAGGAACATCCAGCACTTTCACCTGGTGCATTTTCCCTTGTTGGTAAAAATACATATTTTCCCTGTGTTCATGCAATGGACAATATACTTATTCTCACTATCCGCCGCTTCCTTATTTCCGCTCATAAACGGCAACGTCTACTATTCTTGCATATCCGAACCGATCCATCAAAATACGACTTCCTGTTCTTCTATCTTATTTTCTTCAAATACGGCTTCTTCAGCATTTTCAATGATCACGGCGGCGCTTTTCCGTATTCTTCTTTAAACGATTCAGTTCTTCCATGATAACGCTTGGCCATAGAATCATAATTATTCAGGATATCCTCATAACGGGCAATATTTTTCACCGTCTGTTCATGTTCCGCGATCAGGGCCTGGACTTCCAGACCAATGAGACGATACAGACGCATCTCTAAGGATGGCAGTTGCCTGACGTTCTGTAAACTAAAAGCACCGCCATCTTTTCGAAATAGAAGATTTGAATTTGATATTATCGGTTACGCCATTGAACAAGCAGGCTTTGGCATCTTTGATATTTTTAGAACCACGCAGGATCTCGATAATCAAGTCGATCACATCACAGGCTTTGATCAGACCTTCCTGCACTTCTTTTTTCTCAAGCTCTTTTTCTAACAGTGTTTTGTACTTTCTTGTTGCGATTTCATACTGGAAAATTCACATGATGCTCAACGATCATCGGAAGATTCCCAGGTTTCCGGTCTTCCATCTGCAACGGCAAGCATGTTAACGCTAAACGTATCTTCTAACTTTGTCTTTTTATAGAGCAGATTACAGATATTTTCGGCATCTGCCCCACGTTTTAACTCGATGACAATACGGATGCCCTTCTTTTGAGGACTGATTCGAGATATCCACGATATCATGTTGTCTTTTGGTCTCTACTAAAGAATAGACATCATTTAAAAATTTCCCGATGTTTGCTCCGATCATGGTGTAAGGGATCTCTGTGATGACAATCCGTTTTTGCCACCCTTCATTTTTTCAATCTCAACTTTTCCACGGACCTTGATCTTACCGCTTCCGGTAGAATAGATAGAAAGCAGGTCATCCTTATTCGTTACGATTCCTCCGGTTGGAAAATCCGGTCCTTTGATATATTCCATCATCTGTCTCGGTATTGATGTCAGGATTTTTCATATATGCCTTTACACCGTCAATGACTTCGCCAAAATTATGCGGCGGGATACTCGTTGCCATTCCAACCGCGATTCCCTCGGCACCATTGATCAGGAGGTATTAGGCACCTTGACAGGAAGCACCTCCGGCTCTTTTTCCGTCTCATCAAAGTTCGGGACAAAGTCGACTACGTCTTTGTCAAGGTCTGCTAAATAGGCTTCCTGCGTGATCTTTTGCAGCCTTGCCTCAGTATAACGCATAGCTGCCGCTCCATCACCTTCGATCGAGCCAAAATTACCGTGGCCATCCACCAGGGAAGCCCTTTTTAAAATCCTGTGCCATCACCACTAAGGATTCATAAATGGAACTGTCACCGTGCGGATGATATTTACCCATTGTATCTCCCACAATTCTCGCACATTTTCGATACGGTCTGTCGTAGCGGATCCCCAGTTCATGCATATCATAAAGGGGTACGTCTTTGTACCGGTTTAAGTCCGTCTCTTACATCCGGAAGGGCTCTTGCAATAATAACGCTCATCGCATAATCAATATAAGATTTTTTCATAACCTCGGAATATTCGGTTCTGATGATTCACTGTTCATCTCCTTCATTTCATTTTGCTCTTATTCCAAGTCCTTTTTCTCCAAATTATACATCCAGTTCCGCCTCTGTCGCATTTTCATAGATAAATGCCGCCTCGGAGGCACTTCCGTTCCCATAAGCATCTCAGTCACATCTGGAAGCCATTCTCGCATCTTCGATCTCAACAAGTTTTAAAAGACGTCTTTTGGGATCAAGTGTTGTCTCCCAAAGCTGTTCGGCATCCATCTCTCCTAAACCTTTGTACCGCTGAAGAGTAAACGGTCCTTTGTGTGTTCTTCCGATATTTTTCAAGCGCCTTATCATCATAGAGATATTCTTCCTCTCCTTTTTCGGCATTGCCTTATAGAGAGGCGGCATCGCAATATACACGTGTCCCTCTGAGATCAGTTCCGGCATAAAACGATAAAACAGTGTTAACAGCAAGGTGGAGATATGCGCTCCATCCACATCGGCATCTGCCATAATGATGATCTTGTCATAACGCAGCTTAGAAATATCAAAATCGTTTCCGAAACCTTCCGAAAATCCACAGCCGAAAGCATTGATCATCGTCTTGATCTCTGCATTGGCAAGTACTTTGTCGATAGTTGCCTTTTCCACATTTAAGATTTTCCCACGAATTGGAAGAATTGCCTGAAAATTACGGTTTCTGGCTGTTTTTGCCGAACCGCCCGCGGAATCTCCCTCGACAATAAATATCTCGCACTTTTTCGGATCTCTGCTCTCGCAGTTTGCGAGTTTTCCGTTACTGTCAAACGAATATTTTTGCTTCGTCAAAGATTCGTTTTCGCCTTTCTCTTCTGTCTTACGGATTTTCGCCGCCTTTTCCGCACTTGACAATACCGTTTTAAAACGTCCAGGTTACGGTCAAAATAAAGAACAATTTCATCTCCGGTAACTTTGCCGACCGCTTTTGCCGCGTCGGGATTGTCCAGTTTTGTCTTTGTCTGCCCTTCAAATCCTAGGATCCGGATGTTTGATCGAAATAATCGCCGTCATCCCGTTTCGGATATCAGCTCCCGTAAAAGTTCGTATCCTTCTCTTTTCAAAATACCGATTTCTCTTGCATACTGGTTCATCACCGTCGTAAAAGTCGTCTTAAATCCCGTGAAATGCGTTCCTCCTTCTGCATTATAAATATTGTTACAGAAACCGACCACATTCTCATGAAATTCATTAACATACTGAAGTGCCACTTCTACCTCAATCCCGTCTGCCTCTCCCTTTAAAATAGATCGGCTCATGCAGTACCTCTTTCTTATGATTCATATCTCTGACGAATCCGATAATCCCCTCCGGCTCATGATATTCGATATGCTCGGTCTGATTCCTCTTTTATCTTCGAATATTATCGTCAGTTCCGGGTTAAGATATGCTGTTTCATGCAGCCTGCTTTTTACTTCCTCCGCCCGGAACTTCGTCTTTTCAAAAATCGTATCATCCAGGCAGAAAATTAATTTTTGTTCCTGTCGCTTTTGTCTTTCCGATCACAGGAAGAAGTCCGTTCTCAAGTTCAACCACCGGAATTCCCCGCGCTCATATCGGTCATGATGGATATATCCATCACGGCTGATCTTACATCCATGTAAGTAGAAAGTGCATTTACGACTGAAGATCCGACTCCATGCAGACCTCCACTGGTCTTGTATGCTGAATCATCGAATTTTCCTCCCGCATGCAGTGTGGTAAATACCAGACGTGCTGCCGGAATTCCTTTTTCATGCATTCCAACCGGCACTCCCCTTCCGTTGTCGGCTACAGTAGCAGAACCGTCTTTTCTCCAGCGACATGGATTTCTGTACAGAATCCTGCCAGATGCTCGTCCACTGCATTGTCCACGATCTCATAAACCAGGTGGTTCAGTCCCTTTGTGGACACGCTTCCGATATACATTCCGGGACGTTTCCGGACGGCTTCCAGCCCTTCCAGCACCGTGATGCTTCCGGCATCATATGTATTCTTACCTGCCATTTACACTCTTCCTTTCGTCCTTCTACGTGTCCTGCCTGTAGAAATGCAGAACAATGATAGCTGATATCCCCGTTCGTCCTTAGATCGGCTCAGACCGTTGAAAAACATGATCCGCGCCGTCTGCTTTGCCGTTTATCTCCGTGACAAGACGGGTATCTTCCGCGACGCCGTCCCGGTGAAGGTCAATGGGACTTCGATCGACGGATTCTCCTCCAGGATCTTTCTCACGGCCGCTTCTGAATAATCATAGGCCATGCTCCTGTCCAGTTGTCCGTCAATAATGTCATATACACCTGTATCATGGATCGTCTTGATCCCCTTTTCATTAAAAGTTCCGTCAGATACGCCCCTACGCCGACAATGCTCGTCGCCGGATCCCCCGGCGACTGAATCCACAAACTCCTCCTGAGGAATGGGTATGAAAGACGAGGATCTTGGACCGCCTGTCTCTGTGTCGATCTTCATGTCCTGCTCCAGCATCTTCATCTGCATTGAGCTGTTCCGGCCCTGATGACGGTAGAACTGTCCACTGTATAATAATTTGAAAGAAGGTATTCAAAATCCCGGAGCTTATCCATGGGATGTCTCCTGCGGGTGGGGCCGCATCCGATGCGCTGCTTCCGGTCTCCGTTTCTTCCCCGTCTTTTCATCAGGGGCTTCCGTTTTCGTCGTTTCGACTGGGCCTCCAGGATCATGGCCACGGTATCTCCGTCTTCAATCGCTTCCTCCTGACAGGGCTGATCCTCTGTATAGGGATACAAGCGGGGAACCAGTTCAAGGGCTTTCTCCCGCACCCATTCCCCGAAGCCTCCATCCGGTCTGTCCGCTTTCCCAAGTACGGCATATACATCCGCCGGAAAGATGCGCTGATCCATCCGGCAGATTAAAGCGCATTTTTCGATTCCATTCAGACCCAAAGCAGATAATTGCGCCGCAAGAAGCAGAAACCTGAAAACCTTTTTCCGCGTATTTTCTTGTTTGTCCCTCGATCCGTCCTGTACCATTCCCTCCCTTTTTACGTTCTTCCTGAAATGATATATATGTTTTTTGCTATTTTCCATTATATGCCTGTCCTCCGGCGAAAACCATATTCAACGCTTCTGATAAGGGTATGGCTGATCTGATGGATCATCTCATCTACATCTTTTCGGCGTGACAAACATTCCGTTTAAATGGGGCGCGATCAGCTCCTTTTCACAAGTTCATTTTTCTCCCCGGATTATAAGAACGCAGTGTTTTTCCTACACTTTTTAAGTGAATCCGAGGATTCCAGCGCCTTGATAAAGTTTTCCATTGTATCATTTACAATCGTTGCCGCGTCTACAACTGTCGGCACACCGATTCCGATGACCGGAACGCCCAGTGTTTTCTCCGTCATTCCATTCCGGTGATTGCCCACGCCGGAGCCGGATGGATCCCGGTATCCGCAATCTGCACCGTGCGGTTCAGCCGCCGGCTGTTTCGGGCCGCCAATGCATCAACAGCAATCACAAGATCCGGGTGGGTCTCGCTCACAATGCCCCGACAATCTCCGCACTTTCCATGCCGGTCTGCCCCATAACGCCGGGCACGACCGCGCTGATCATATTGACATGATCCCTGCCCATTGCATATTTCCCGTATTCTTTAATGACATGCCTCGTCACGTTCAGATGATCCGCCACATACGGCCCCAGCGCATCCGGCGTCACGGAACGGTTCCCGAGCCCCACCACAAGGACAGACAGATCCTTCTCGCCCGTCCATCTATTCCTTCGGATCAGTTCCCGGATATAACCGCCCAGCCTATTCGGAAATGTCCTGATGTATATCTTCATCCGGGAGCGCCAGGTCCGGCGTCTCGAATGTCAGATACGTACCCACCGGTTTCCCCATGGCCTTCGCGCCGTTCTCCGTCCGGATCTCCACCCGTGTCACCCGGATCTGACGTTTTCGTCATAATCTTCTTCCAGAACCACCCCTGGACTTCCACATTGTCCGATTCAAAGCCTCCCTTTTCCTCCAGCGCAAGATCTGTCCGCACACTGTAATTTTTTCACCATCGTCAATCCTCCAGCTTAACATTTCATATAGTGATTTTTTTTGTAAGATTTCGCAAATTATGTATTGACATCACCTTTTCGTTGGCATAAAATGAATGAGTATGTTTCAGCGGAACGTCCGTGTCCGAATCTGCCGGAAACATGAACACAATTTGAAAATTCATGTCATATTTGGAGGTGTACAGATTGGCTAACATTAAGTCTGCTAAGAAAAGAATTTTAGTAAACGAGACAAAGGCTGCAAGAAATAAAGCAATCAAGTCTAAAGTGAAAACTGCTGTAAAGAAAGTTGACGCAGCAATCGCGGCAAAAGACGCTGAGTCCGCTAAGACGGCCCTGCACGCAGCGATCGTTGAGATTTCCAAAGCCGGAACAAAAAGGTGTTTACCACAAGAGAACGGTTTCAAGAAAGATCTCCCGTCTGTCCAAAGCTGTTAACAGCATTGCTTAATCATAGAAGATCATATTTTTAAAATGCAGAGGCATCCGCACCGTCAGGCGGATGCCTCTTTAATGTCGGCCCACGGTGAGCATCATGGTCACGAAAGGCCGTTCCTCCGATCACATTTGAAACCGGCTCCGCCCAGAACACCCCGTCCGTTCCAGTCCCTCGATCAGCGGCAGCAGGATCGTCAGCGGGACCACAATGATCACCTTGCGGAACAGGGAGAAAACACCGCCTGTTTCGGCCGGTTCAGCGCCACGTAGGTGGACTGGCCGGCAAACTGCAGGGACATCATGAAGAATCCGAAGAAATAGATCTGCATGGCGGGATCCCCTCTGTGATCAGCTCCTGTTCCTGCGTAAACAGATGCAATAAAAAACCTGGTTCCACAAATACGACCGCCCACACGACCAGGGAGAAGCCGATCCCGGCCGCCGTGATGAAGCGGATCGCAGTCCGCACTTTCTTCTGTAACACCCGGCGCCGTAATTATATCCCATCACCGGCTGCGCCCCGGAAGTCAGTCCGTTCAGTGGAAGGCTGGCGATCTCCCGCACTGAGTTGATCACGGTCATGATCCTCACGTAGATGTCCCCGCCGAATGGCCAGAACCGCATTGCAGACGATCTACCGTCCCGTTGGTCACCGACATTACGAATGGAAGTCCCCAGGAATGTGATCTGTTTCACCAGGGAGAGCCTGATCTTCATGGATTCCCTTCAGTTTGAACAGCGCCTTCTTCCCGGTTAGGAAGAGGGAAACACCCACGCCGCGGACGCCCCCTGGGAGAACACGGCGATGGCCGCGCCCCGCACGCCCATATCCCGAAGATAAAGGACAGGATCAAGGATGATATTCATAACTGCGCCGACGCCGTCATCATCCCCATTTTCCCGAATCCCTGGGCATTGATAAAGTTGTTCATCCCAAGGCTCGTCATGACCAAAACCGTTCCCAGAAGATAGATCGTCAGATACGCCTCCGCATACCCGAATGTCCCTCGCTCGCCCCGAACAGATAGAGTTTTCTTTGAAGATCAGTTAGTTATTGATCTGTGCCAGCGTCATGGGCATCGCCAACTGTTCAATATATGCCGCAGTTTCCCCTGCTGAAATCTCTTCTTCTGTCACTGCACTCATTTCACGATGCTCTCGCTTTGCCGGACGCCAAGTTTTTTCTCATGACGAAACGCGCGGCAATGTGCCTGTCCCGCCGCTTACCTATTGTATGACGAATCCAGAAGTTATTGAAGTTTATTTCATGAAGCTGTACCATCCTCAGCCGGATATCGGAAAGCTTTCTATCGCACGGAAGTGCGCCTGGCCGCCTGCCTTCATCGAGCAGGAAGCTTTCTTTGTCTCATCATAGAATATCTCATTCCGGCGAATCCTGACTGGTAGATCAGGTCAACGATCAGTTTCATCTCATGGATACACTCGAAATAAGCATTTCTCGGATCATATCCAGCCTCACCAAAGTCTCAAATCCAGCCTGCATTAAGGCACATACACCGCCGCAAAGTACGGCCTGCTCTCCAAAGAGGTCTGTCTCTGTCTCTGTTCTGAATGTTGTCTCAAGAAGACCAGCTCTTGCTCCACCGATACCAAGACCATAAGCAAGTGCCATGTCAAGAGCCTTTCCTGTCTCATCCTGCTCTACAGCTACAAGGCAAGGAGTTCCCTTACCAGCCTGATATTCACTTCTTACTGTATGTCCAGGTGCTTTCGGCGCGATCATGGTTACATCGACATTCTTCGGTGGTACGATCTGTCCGAAATGAATGTTGAAGCCATGAGCGAACATTAGCATATTGCCTTCCTCAAGGTTCGGCTCGATATCGTTCTTGTAAAGTGTTGCCTGCTTCTCATCGTTGATTAGGATCATGATGATGTCTGCCTGTTTTGCTGCTTCTGCTGCTGTAAATACCTCAAATCCCTGTTCTTCCGCTTTCTTCCATGAACGGCTTCCCTCATACAGACCGATGATTACATTACATCCGGACTCTTTAAGGTTCAGGGCATGTGCATGTCCCTGGCTGCCGTATCCGATGATTGCGATCTTCTGTCCTTCGAGAAGAGAAAGGTTACAGTCTTCCTGATAATAAATTTTTGCTGCCATTTTAAATTCCTCCTAAATGAATTTAAAATATAGAGTAGAATGCTCCCCGATCTCTGCCGGGGTATCCTATATAGTGAAAGGTCTTGTCCTTTACTAGCTTTATCTGTTCCGCCGGTTTTTGCGGTTCTCTGACTCTTAATGAATCAGAAAAATGCTACATCTTTACTGCCTCTGGATAATCCTGTGATTCCGGTTCTCGCAAGTTCCAGTATCTCGTAATCCTTCAGCAGATTCAAGAAAGCTTCCAACTTATTCTGTGTACCTGTCAATTCAATGATCAGACAATCTTCTTCGACATCAACGATCTTCGCCCTGAAGATATCCGCCACAGAAATAATCTCACCACGCTGTGAAGCACCCGCTCTTAACTTCACCATGATCAACTCTCTGCAAACGGATTCTTCTGCTTTCAAAGCCTTGATATCCACAACATCCTCCAACTTACGAAGTTGCTTCTCAATCTGTGATAGGATCTGCTCATCACCGGATGAAACAATTGTAATCCTTGTAAATCTAGAATCTGCTGTCATACCTGCCGTAATACTGTCAATGCTGTATCCACGACGGCTGAAGAGTCCTGAAATTCTGCTCAAAACACCTGAATTGTTATCTACGAGCAGTGAAAATACCTGACTTCTCATATGTATCCTCTCTTTCTCACTTCAGGAAGCGAAAATATTATGACTGACTAAGATGACTGGTTCGCTCCTTCCATGATTTGTATAAAACAGAGTGCGTTCTTTTTTTACTTTTAATATTAACAACTAGAACCGGCTTTGTTTTACTTTTTTGAGATTTTTCATTACAGACCAAATTCCTCTGCCAGTTCATTCAAATACATCCAACGCTCTTTTTTTCTCTTCGAGCTGCTCTCTTACTTTCTCCTGCTCTTCCATCAGCTCACGCAGTTTCACTGAATTCGTTGCATTTGCGGCAATCTGACGATCAAGAGACGCAATTTTTCTTCCAGCTTTGCAATCTCCTCATCTATTGTCTCATATTCACGCTGCTCTTTGAAAGAAAATTTCACCTTTTCGGCGCTGTCCGTCCTTCCAGTTTTTTCCTTTCTTCTGCGTCTCCTCTTCTGTGGACTTCTTTCGGAATTTTTAAGTTCAGACTTTCCTGTGATATCTTTTGCTTTCCTCTCCGAATCTGCGTTTCTTCGCCTCACGTAATCCGTGTATCCTCCCTCAAACTGTCGGATCCCGCCGTTTCCATCCAGTTCAAAGATACGATCAACTACATTGTCCAAAAAATATCTGTCATGTGATACGGTGATCACGATTCCTGTAAATGAATTCAGATAGTCCTCCAAGGATCGTAAGTGTCGGGATATCCAGATTATTTCCGGCCTCGTCAAACAACAGGACATTCGCATTCTCCGCAAGAACACCAAGAAGATAAAGCCTTCTCTTCTCTCCTCCGGAAAGTTTACCGATCGGTGCGTACTGCATATCCGGTGTAAATAAGAACCTCTCCAACAATTGGCTCGCACTGATCTGTCCGTCCTTTGTCGTCACATACTCTGCAATATCCTTCACGTAATCGATCACACGCTGGGAATCATCCATATGCTTCTCTTCCTGTGCAAAATATCCGATCTTGATCGTCTCGCCGATCTCAATCTCCCCTGCATCCGGCTTGAGTACACCTGCGATCATCTTAAGAATTGTTGATTTCCCACATCCGTTCGGTCCGATAATTCCAAGCCGCTGATTTCGAAGCACAATATAACTGAAATCATTTAAAATCTTCTTTTTCCCAAAATGCTTGCTTACATGATGCAGTTCCACCGTCTTTTTCCCCATTCTTGTCTCAACTGAATCCAGTTCCACCGTCTGATCCTTCACCGGTGCTTTTCCATTTTCAATTCTTCGAGACGTTCTAGCCTTGCTTTCTGCTTTGTAGTTCTCGCACGGCAGCCACGCTTCGCCCATTCCAGTTCCATCCGAAGTATACTCTGACGCTTCCGTTCTGTCGCAAGTTCCCTTTCCTCTCTTGCCGCCTTTAATTCCAGAAATCCGGTATAATCCGCATCATATCCATACGTCGGCTCATCCAGCAACAGTACATCAAAATGACCGGCAAGGATCTTTGCAAGTACAACTCTTCTTTTTCTGTCCACCCGAAAGCTGCTCAATTTTCTGATCAAAATCTGTGATTCCAAGTTCTGTCAGATTACTCCCCCTCTACCTGCCAGCTCTCATCTGTCCCACTTTTTTCCAGTGCATAAGAACGGATATAATCCAAGATAGACCATATACGTAAGAACAAAGACGCTGCACCGCTGAAGGAATGTTACGAGAAGGACAATGACCAGACTCCCCGGTGTCCCTGAAGCCAGGTCACCGCCTGCTGATAACTGTCGATGAATGCGTTGATTTTCTCTTCCCGTTTATCCGACGGCTTCCAGATCCGCATACGGATAAAAAGTCCTTCGAACAGGAGCGCCAGATGCAGGATCACCTTCGGGAAAGCATCACGCCCAGGATCAGTACGACCAGGACCACATTGAGCAGAAGCCCCAGAAGATACAGCGGGAAATACCGTCCCAGTTCCGCGTGGAGCGGCGCATACCAGAACAAAAGAATGCCGGCGCCTAAAGGACCAGAATGAATTTATACGCCACGGCCACGGTCATCAGGACAACTGTGCTGTCCGAGCCCCGGTTGCCGTCCTTATTCATATAGTAAAGCTGGACCGGTTGCCGCCGGTGGCGGAAGGAGTAATGCCGGAATAGAAGAACCCGATAAAAAGAATACTGGATGCAGCGGATCAGGGAACTTGCCCTGCGGCCTTCCTTCTGTGACTTCATGGAACGGAGCAGATACCAGATCATAAAGCCTTCCGCACAGACAAAGAAAACGGCCAGTCCGACGGACGGGATCAGATACCAGGGCGACATGCGCTGAAGCGCCCGGCCGATCTCCGACAGGTCCCGGCCGCTGAAAAGGGCGTAGAAAGTCAGGAACATGATCACCAGAAATACGGCGATCTGAAGCACACGCTTTTAACGCTCATGGCTCACACACCCCTCCTCAGAAAATGTTTAAGATACGCAGCGCCCGCATATGCCGGCCGCAGGAATATGTTTCCCATCCGGCGGTGCACCATCCGGCGGCCGCCGACCATTGCTGTCAGTTCATAAAGGCTGCCCTCGAAGATCTCAAACTCTTCAAAAACTTTCTTTTCATATTCCAGGAAATCCCGGGGCGTCACCAGTGAAAAATGCCTGTCCCATGTGCAGACGCCTGCCTCTTCCAGCAGACGCGATATAGGATGAACATGTATAATGGTTCTTCTGATAAAACGGAACATTCATCAAGATAAACGGAAGTCCCAGGACCGCGTAATGATACCGGAAACGGTTTTCCATCGCTTCATTCAGCTCCCGCTCAATGTACGCCTTCTGATCCGCGCTACACTCGATGCTGCAGACAAGATAGTCCGCATCCGGGAATGCCCGGAGGATCTTATATTTATCTTCCTTTCAAAACCGGCGATCAGCGGGACGGACGGATGCCGCCGCCCGATGCTGTACGTTTCCTCCAGGAACGGATCCAGCGACAACGCCACATGAATGTATTTCTGCCGGATCACCCGCCGGATGATCCCGGCGAACAGTCCCGGTGTATCTACGAATGCGATGTATATCTTTGCCATAGTCTTCTTCCCCTCTTATGTATTTTCCCCTACTGGAACTGATAGATCTTTCTTGCAAACCGGTAGCCGCCCACCGTCAGCTTCCCGCCGATCCGCCCCGGCAGATATGTAAGTCCGCTTAACGTCGAATACCGGAGCCGGCAGTAAAGTCCCGGATCGTAATCCCGGATCCGCTCCCACATCTCCTCCGTTTGCGCTCCGCCTCAGAAGTGGCGATCAAAAGCAGATGGATCGAAGAGATGGACAGCATGATCGAAATATTCCGGGTCATATAGGCCGCAAGCTTCGGGGATGTCTTCTTCACTTCTTTAAGATTCCACGCTCTTCGCGACCATCTCCGTCACCCGGATCTGCTGGTCGATCCGCTTCATCAGCACCTTTTCATTGACCGACTGGTCATTCCGGCCCAGATAATAGTGATAAAGGTCAATGTCCATATAGTAGATGCGCTCTGCAAAAGGAAGGGGCTGATAGGAAAACAGGTTGTCCACATAAAACGTATGCTCCGGAAGCTTCACGCCCGACGCCCGAAGGACATCCGTGCGGAACATGAGCGCATGCATGATCAGATACTGGGACGGCCGGAACCGCCCGATGTCATTCCATCCGCACATTTCGTCCGCCGGGAATATATTACGGTAATCCATGCTCCGCTTCCGCCCTCTTCCAGATGATCGTACACATAGTTGCACACGAAAAGATCCGGAATGCCTTCCCCTGAATTCCGCGCGTCCTCCGCCGCACAGTTCCCGGATGCGCCCGAGCAGCATCCGGTATGCACCGGCGTCCAGCCAGTCGTCAGAATCCACCACTTTGTAATAGAGCCCGCGGGCCAGCTCCAGCCCTTTATTCACCCCGGATCCGTGACCGCCGTTCTGCTTGTGCACCGCGCGTACAATGTCCGGGTATCTCAGCTGGTATTCATCTGCGATCTTGCCGGTGTCGTCGGACGAACCGTCGTTGATCAGGATGATCTCCACATCACGCCCGCCGGCAAGCAGCGAATCCCACATCTTCTCATGTAATCCTGTGAGTTATAACAGGGAACGGCAAATGTAATATATTTCATCTCAATCCTCCAAATCCAATATGCTCAATATCTTTCATACAGATATCGTAAAAAAGTGTTCTTAAGATAACCGGAAGGTAAATCTTAAGATTTAGAAAAGATTTTCACAAAAATGTTAAAAATGTTATCTCTCAAATTTTAAAAGAAACCGGTCAAGCGCCGACCAGAGTCCCGAGATCACGAACATGACCGTCCCGGCCGGGACAATGATCAGTATGATGAACAGCATGACCGCGATGCCTGCCAGCCTGCCTGCAAACTTTTGATTTTTCCTTCAGAGTATTCATCCCTTCACCTTCCCTGATTTTTTACTACTACTGTTCAGTGCATATTTATCGTATAACTCATAGAAGTATTCTTCCATTTCAATGACTTACATTTTCCCGGCATGTCTTACACTTTCGTAAGCTGTCCGGATAATGAGGGTGCAAATCTGAAATTTTCTTTTAAATCTGCCACATGAGGCTTGTAGTATTGGCAGAATCGAGCTAACATAGAATGGATTTTCAATATGGGGATTTGAATGAAAGGGTATTCCATGAAAAAGGAATCAGAATTTTCACAGTATTTTGATGATGATTTTGAAGTAACATATGATGAATACATGACGGATACGGATATCGCGCCCCGCAGCCGGCGCACTTCCGGTTACAACCAGCCGGATCCGGATACAGAATCCTGGGATATGCCGGATGACACAGATGATATAGAAGATTACGATACAGATTATGACGATGAAGACACGCTTCCCGGATCTGTAAAACAAAAAAGTTAAAAAACGCCGCAGCCGCGGCGTCCCTCTTGCAGCGCCGATCCGGAAAGGCGGGCGGACGCTCTCGCGCCTTGCTTCTGCACTGGTACGGAGCCTGACCGCCGTCCTGATCCTGGCTGTTACGGTTTATGTCATGTGGACGTTCTGGCGGGCCAGCACGCCCTACGGCGATATCCTGGAAGCGCTGGAGACAATGAGACCGTCCCTTACCCTCCTCGTCTACATGTGCGCAGCGCTCCTCTTCCCTGCTCTTTGAGCTGATCTCGCTTCTCTGGTCCATGACACGGACGCGGGTGCGGGACGGGCTTGATACATGGAAGGAAGATACCGGGCAGGGGACTCTTCTCCTTCATCCTGGTATTCGCCCCTCTCCTATCTGGCTTTTCTGTTCAGCCCGTTCCTTCCGGACGCGCCGGAAGCGGTCTATGGACTGAAAGGCGCCTTTGACGTCTACGGCTCCATGCACAACGTCCTCTTCGGGCTATGTGCGGCCGGCGTTATTTCCTGCATTGTCCGGAAATATTTCGGATAAGTCATTTTTAAATCAGGGCTCTTCAATGCGGATCTTCACCAGATCCGCTGCTTTTTCCGCAGATTGCCCCGGTATGACGCGCCGCGGTATCTGCGGATCTGCTGTACGGTTCGGCCCATCTGCTCTGCCGTCTGTGCATCATCCGCGCCGTAGGCAAAGAGATTGAAGGCGCAGCTGTTGCGCACATCCTGGGCGCTGTAATTGATGGATCCCGGCAGCCGAACAGTATTTTTCATCATCCGGCTGACATACATTGTATTCAGCGGACGGCCGCTGCGGTTATAAAAAAGCGTCCCGTGGACATCCCGGCCGGCCATATATTTCTTCAGGATCTTCCATGCATCCTCCGGAATGTAGCAGGGATCCTGTCTTGACTTCAGCATTGCCAGAGCGCCCCGCTCATACCAGGCAAAATCATCTCGCTTTCCAATTCAATGATCTCCGTCGACGTAAGTCCTGCGGTACATAAGCGTCAGGATCGTGTAGGCCATAAGGTCATCCGATGCAGCGCTCAGAAGGGCGTCCATGTCCTCCACCGGGACAGAACCGGCCCGGACGGTTTTTTTCTTCATGTTCTTCAGATACGGATAGAAATGGTCAAACTCACTTCCCGGCATATAATCGCCCTGCTCCATCAGAAATGACGCAAAGAATGAAGCTCCCGGAACTTCTTCGTCCGCGTGATGGGGCTGATGATCCCGTTCCTCATCCGGTCTGTGATCCGGTCATAATACTTTTTCACATCCGTGCGCGTCGTCTCCGTAAACGGCTTCCCCGTCATCCGGCAGAACTCCATGATATCGGACCAGTAAGACGCTTCGGTCGTCGGGCTTTTAAAACGGTTCCGGAACAGATCCCACACTTTCAGATCGACATATTGCTGTTCAGACTCCCCGGCTCAACAGATGCCCCTCCCTTCCCTGTACGCAAAAAGTCTTTATAAATGTTATGTATTATTCATACTATAACATTTAGTAAATATAAAAACAAGAGCTGCATCCGAAAAATTTTTCATCATTTTTCCGCCGATGCAGCTCTTTATTTCCTGCCTTATTCGTCGAATTCAAGGACGGCGATATGGAACTGAGGCGTCTCCTTCAGTTCCTCACCACGCCGCGCCTGGTCTTCAGGCGCTCCGCCTGCTTGAAATTCGCGCTCATCCCGAGCGCATGCTCGATCATGTAATAATACGATGTGGGAAGCACACCCTCAGACACATTCACTTCCATGCCCGGCTTCAGCGCCTCGGTGTCCTCGATCGTAAATTCCATTGTCCTCATGTACCGCTCTCCTCTTCTAGTCCATGATGATGAGCGCCATGAACACCAGGTCCTCATTGCCGGAATTGGTCAGCCCGTGGCCGTGGCCGTCCGGCGTGAATGTCACATCGCCGGCTTTACCGGACGGATCCGCCCGTCATCGTCATAATTTCCCTGTCCGGAAAGGATGTAATAGGTCTCGCTCTCTCCGTGGTGCTCGTGATAACCGAGGGAGCATCCTGGTTCCAGCGTCACTTCCGCATACATCCGGCAGTTTCCGTGCATCTCCTTATCTCCAAGAATGTGCTTAATGATTACATGGCCTTTCCCGCCGGCCATATTTTCTACGCGTTGAATGTTCATGATCCGTTCCTTTCTTACATTGCAAGTTTTTCGGCGAAATCCGCCATCGCCTCTGATATTTTGATCTGCTGCGGACAGACAGCCTCGCAGCTCCTGCAGCCGATGCATGCGCCCGGCTTCTTGTCATCCGGGTAGGAAGAAAGGGCCATCGGCGCGATAAATCCGCCCTCTGTGAAGCAGTGCTCATTGTACAGGTTCAGAAGCGTCGGGATATCCAGCTCCTGCGGGCAGTGGCTCACACAGTAGTGGCATGCCGTACAGGGAAGCGTCTTCCTGCCCAGCATCTCATCCGCAATGCCCAGCAGCGTCTTCATTTCTTCGTCGTTGAGCGGCTTGTCTTCCTTATAGGTCTCAATATTGGCTTTCAGCTGTTCCATATTGACATGCCGGAGAGCACCATCGTGGCTTCCGGAATGGTCTGCAGAAACCGGAACGCCCATGCCGGGATCGTCTCATCCGGACGGAGCGCCTTTAATTTCTGCTCATTTTCCTCAGAAAGCGAGGCCAGCTTTCCGCCGCGCAGCGGCTCCATCACCCACACCGGGATATTGTATTCCTTGAGCAGTTCGACCTTATCCTTTGCCCTTCTGGAACGTCCAGTCCAGATAATTCAGCTGAATCTGGCAGAATTCCATATCCTTCCCGTATGCCTCCAGGAAACGTCTGATCACATCATATTCCCCGTGAGCCGAGAAGCCCAGGTGACGGATCCGGCCGTTCCTCTTCTGCTCGATCAGGTATCTGTATGTACCGTAAGTATCATCATCCAGGTAATGGTCGATATTCATCTCACACACATTGTGGAACAGGTAGAAATCAAAATATTCCACCTGGCATTTCTCCAGCTGTTTCTCAAAAATCTCTTCCACCCTGCCGAAGTTGGCGAGGTCATATCCCGGGAACTTCGTCGCCAGATAAAAATCCTCCCTCGGATATTTTTTCAACGCCTCGCCCACGACCGTCTCTGGAGTGTCCGTCGTGATATCCCCATGCAGTGTCATAGTAATTGATCCCATGCTCCATCGCATAGCCGATCAGTTCGTCCGCAGCTGTGGTATCGATCTTTGAATCATCTCCATCCATAACCGGGAGACGCATGGCCCCAGTCCCAGTGCGGAAAGCTTTAAATCCTGAAAATCTCTGTAAATCATCGTATCAGTCCCTCTTTTCTTTAAATGCATGATCTCTGATTAACATTATAATGCCTGAACAACCTCATGTCTAATGCCCGCAGGTCATGCAAAGATATGCATTTCAGCTATAGTTCGATAATAAACTGATCTTCTTCCGCATAATCTACAACCGTGCAGTCGTTGGCATAGGTGCACTCCGGCAGGATAATCATCGCCTGCAGCTCGTCCGCGTACCGGGAGCGGCGCCAGATGCCAGATCGCGGAATTGATCTTCACCAGGGTGCCCTTCGGTACGATAAACGCCTTCGTCAGCTACGGCACCGGCGTGCCTGCGGATGCCGGCGCCACATGGATGATCATGTCGTCATTAAGCGGAAGGATCATCTCCGGCGTGGTCGTGTGATACTCCGCCTGGGTGATCTTCATCACATCCGGCTTCTTCACCAGAATTGGGGAAAATGCCGCTCTGGACACATAAGACTCGGTCATCCTATCCGGGAAAAGCGGTGGATCTCACCGTTTAATGAATAGCCGGAAGGCTCCGTCATGCTGTAAATGTACCGTAAGGCGCGTAAGCCTCACAGGTGATCGGTTCTGCTTTGATCGTTCTCATTGTCATCTCTCCTTTGATTTAAAAATTATCAGACATCCGGGATCTCGATGCTCAGGTCATCATCATAAGCTGTGATCTCAATCAATTCCTGAAGCTGATCTCCGCTCGTCTTTTCAAGCGCTTCCTCTGCTGAAAGTCCCTGGGACATCATAAACACAGACGCTTCGTTCTTGGCCGTCTGATCGGACAGATCCGTCACAACCCGGATCAGTTCATCCTTTTCGGGATCCACGTAATACTTCTGGGTGACAACCGCCGTCAGTGGCTCGCTGATCACCTCTTCGCCCGCATCCTCATTCATCTGTTCCGCCAGATCCACCGTATATTCCGTCTCATAGACATCGCATTCCACATCCCCAGCTGCTCTTTCTCCGGTTCCGTAAATTCCAGTTCTTCTCCATACCCATACGGATATCCCCGCTTCGCCTGCTGGGTCACATATCCGTCCTCCGTATTGAGAATTGCCTCAATCTCATCCCTGTTGCCGTGAAAATACGCTTCCGACCAGACAGAATCTCCCGGTTCAACTACTTTTTACATACTCGGTATATGGAGATGAGATCCTTTTTCCCGACATAACAGTGACAGCAGTTCCTGTTTCCGGATCGATCGTGCTGTTCAGATACTCATAACTGCCATTATAAAATTTGTCCAGCCAGGCCGGGAGTTCAGCCTGAACATCCGCCCCTTCCGACGGATCGTCCGGAGAATTGGTTTCCGGAGCCTGACTTCCACAGGCGGTCAGGAAAGGGCAAGACCTGCAAGGATCATTGACATGTATCTTTTTACTCATAATCTACACCTCCTCGTGAAATGGCACCTTCCATCCTTTTCATAAAGTATACCATACTGCATCCGCCGTGGCATTATTTTTTTATCTCAGCTTATTTTCAAACAGCGGAAAGCCGGCAGACTATCCAGCCGCCGGCTTCCGCATATCTCAGAAGTACATTTTCACTTTATTTTACCTGTGTGAGCACGCCTGCATCCATCTCGCAGATGGTATCGCACAGATACTCGATCTCCATCATGTTGTGCGCCGCGATCAGGATCGTCCGCCCTCTGCTGCGCAGTTCATCCAGCAGATCGCATACATCCTGTGCGCCCCGCTTGTCCAGTCCGTTGAAAGGCTCATCGAGCACAAGCAGCCTGGGGTCTTCCATGATCGCCTGGGCGATCCCCAGCCGCTCCCCGCATCCCGAGGGAATACTGACCCGCCTTCTTCTTTGAGAACGGATCCAGCCCCACCCGTGCCATGCTCTCCCGGATCTGCTCATCGGTCACCCGGTTCCGGATCGCCGCCAGCCGCTTCAGATTGGCAAATCCGCTGATATGGGGCAGGAATCCCGGGCTTTCGATGATCATGCCCAAAGACTGTGGAAAGTCCCCGTCCTTTCCGATCCGGCGGCCCTGCACGATGACCGCCCCGGAATCCGGCCGGAGAAACCCGCAGATGCACTTGAACATGACCGTCTTGCCCGAGCCGTTAAAGCCCATGATCCCGTGGATCTTACCCTGCTCAAAGGAATGCGTGATGCCTCTTAGCACCCGTTCTTTCCGGAAGGATTTCGTCACATTGCTGAGTTTCACTTCACTCTTCATCCTTCTCACTCCTCCACCTGAATAAATGTAAAATTATAGTTCCGCATCCGGACGCCCGACAGGATCAGAAGCCCTGCCGTCAGCATCAGAAAGATCATGACGCTGACGCTGATCTCAGGCAGGTAGTCATATCCGAAATCATGCATCGGAAATGTGGCGTGCCGAAGCGGTGACAGCCACCCGCACAGCACGTTTGCCCGGTAGACCAGCGCAGCCGGGATATCGAAGATCTTCCGAGCAGTTCCGGATTCAGCAGATAACCATACAGATTGACGAGCAGCGCCCCGATGACGCCCGCCGCGTTTCCTGCCGTCAGATTGAGGAACAGCATCAGGGAAGCGATAAAAAGGGAATACAGGAGCATCAGCAGGAACACCATCCATGCGCACGCATAAGGCGTGGACATTTCCATGGTCTTCAGGGACACCGGCACCGCGCCGGTCCCTTCCCCGCTGTATGCGAACGCCGCCGACGTCTCGCTCCACACATTGCCGGTGTAGGCCCACGGCATGGCGATCAGCGCTTCTGCGGTCAGCAGGAACAGATCATACACCATCACCGCAAGCGCCACATACACCACCTGGCCGGCCAGCCAGATCCCCCGCGTCGTGCGCACCAGACGGTAGGGCGCCGCCTGATCGATAAAAGGCATGTCTGCGAAAAGCACCAGCAGGAGCAGCGTGGATAAAAGTACGGACTCCCCCATCCCCGAAGGTCCAGATAAAGGGCTCGAAGATCTGGATCGACGCGTCATAGGTCTGCGCCCGCGTGAGCATCTGGTCGAGAGCATCAGGCAGAGCACCAGCCCCAGGGCGAAGGTCAGCCAGATTCTTGCATTCCTGTGCCAGCCGGAGAAATTCTGGCCGGCGATCAGAACTATTTTCCGGATCATCCCGTCAGCCTCCTTTCTGTCAGCTTCATAAGAAGCAGCCCCGCTGCAGCAATGAGAAAGATCAGTATCCCCACACAGACGCCCGCCCCGAAATACGACGGATACGCCCACTGCCGCGGACTTAAAATGTAGAATTTGTCATAGTACCGTTCCTGAAACACCGTCAGGACATAATACAGGATAAACGGCACCGCATAGCCCAGATAATGATTTCTCGTAAGCACCGCCGCCGCACTTCCTGCAAGGGCCCAGAGCGCTCCGTTCAGGAAGCCGCACAGAAAACCGCACAGGACAGCCGAAAGCAGCGGGAGGAATCCCTGAAGCTCCTGTCCGCTCAGATCCGGGATGCCCGCACACCAGGGAACAATCACAGCCAGGGCAGCCGCAAACGCGGCCGCAGCCGTCAGTCCGCCGGAAAGCGCCGCCCCAGGATCTTCCCGGCCAGATAGTTCTTTTTTCCCGCTCTCGATACGAGAAAGACCGCGTACCGGCTCTTCAGCTCCTCCTGCACATCCCCCCGCCGCCCCGAGGGGTACAAAGAGCGGAAGGAAAAGCAGCGTCCGCTCAGACGAAACACCGTAAATAAATACAGCCATCCACGCCGGACCTTCCACCGAGCCGCCGGACTCAGTGAGGAATGCCCGGTACGGATGCGCCACAGCCAGAACCGCAGCGAAAATCAGAACGATCCCGCAGAATAATCTCCGGTTGAGCAAAGATACTTTCAGTTCCGACATCTTCATACGATCACCTCAGCTCTCCACCCCGCCGCCGTCTATGGCGCTGAATGTAAAATATACCCAGCCGGTCATTTCAATTTCATCGCTTCCGGTCAGTTCCGGAGCGCTTTGACCGCTTTTCAGTTCCAGAAACCACGCCGGCACTGCCCATGCGTGATCCGGGTTCTCATAAGCGGTCAGATACGTATATCCAAACGTAAGATTCCCCAAGCTTCATACATAAACCGCGATTCACTGTCCGCCGGCTGTGATCCGGAAACTGATAGGAAACATACTCCGTCATACGGTCCTTCATTTTGTCAAAGGGCAGGATCTTCACATTCTCTGCCACGGTCGAAACGGCTTCACTCATTCCTGTCCAGGCAAAGTACTTTACCCCGCTTTCCGTCACTGCAATTTCCACTGTTTCAACCTTGAACGCCGGAGCATATGCCTCCTCCCGGACGCCTGATATGTAGCCGTTCGTTCTCCCGCCGTATGTAAAATTGACCCCCAGCCCTCCGACTTCGTTAAGAAATGTATAGACATATCCGGCTTCCGCCTCATCAAAGATACCCGCCTGCCAGAGGCTGTCCTGACCGGTATTTCCCACATCATCCGGATAGGTGCCGGACGGGAACCAGAGAACCGGCTCCGCGTAAGCATAAACCTTATCGGTGAGCCCAAGATCCGCAAGAACAGACTCCGCCTGTTTTTTCCTTCTTCCGGATCGATATTTTCATCCGTCATCCTGGCTGTGCATGCATCCAGCAGTTCCTCCCACTGGCGGTCTGTTTCTGACACATCCTTATACTCCACGTGCATGCCTTTATCCATATCAATATCATTTTTCTGATAAAGCAGAGTGTCTCCGTCCATCCATTCGAATTTACCGGTAAGTCCGGTATCCGCATCGTAATTTCTTGCCTCAATGCTGCTGCTTCTCTGTTCCCCGACATCTGCGGAAAAGAAGAGCGGCATCGCATCCGTTTCCGGCGAAATGGATCTTGACCTTTCCATCGCTTCATCGGCTCCCGGATCCGGCTGTCTGGACCAAATGTAACCTCTGCCTTTTCCGGCGTCTGATCCGCTGTCTCCGGTGCGGCGGCCAGTCCTTTTCCAGCCATTCCTTTTTCATGCCAAATGCCGTGTCTATCGTATAGACTGCATAGATGCCTTCTGCATTGTTCATCCCGGTCCAGCTTGTCCTGAAACACATCCTTTGTAGTCGGCACCGGTTTATACAGTTCCTGTCCGTCTGCGAAATATTCCGCCAGCTTCTCCAGTTCGTCCTGCGTCATAGACCGCTGCGCCATCTCGATCACCGGCAGGTTTCCTGTCTCAATGGATTCAAGCTCCACATCCGCCTCAAAGATCCAGCGGTCCTTGCTCCACTTCTCCGTCTGCTGCCACTTATCCGGCAGTTCGATGATCTGCGTCTTCCCGTCCGCAAGCGGCTGGATGACCGCATCCTCCGGCAGTCCCCGGCGCGGCTCGCCACCGCGCTCTCTTCCGGCGTCTCCCGGCAGCCTGCCAGCACAGCCACAGATAAGGTCACTATAAGCGTTATCGCTGCACGGCATCCTCTTCTTCCTGTCATCCTGTCCACGCCCCTTTCCAGTTTGCATATCTGCTCCTTATCAGAACAGTTCTTTATGCTGCTATCATATCTTTCCTTATGCATGCACGCAAGAAAGTGGACATGAACAGCATGATCTGTGGCCATCTGTTTCCGGGCATAAAAAACTCCGGCCTGTTAGTCCGGCCGGAGCATTTTCCTTCCTACTCTACATCAAAAAGGTAACCGTCACGGTAAAAGATCTCTCGTCCGCATTATAATCGATCACCCCATCATGGTGCCACGATCCGCTCCACGCTTTTCAGCCCGTACCCGTGCCGGGACGGATCTTTTTCTGCTTCGGAATCCACGATCCATCCGCTCCGGCATTCCGTCCGTGCTGTTGGCGATCTCAATAAAGAGCATCTGGTTCTGTTGTTCGATCTTCACCCGGATTTCCGCATCCCTCTGTCGCACCCGTCCGCAGGCTTCGATGGCATTGTCCAGCAGGTTCCCGAACAGGGAACAGATCTCCTTTGGGTCCGAAAACGGCAGTCCGGACAGGGGCGGCGCCTGCAGTTTGAAGGAGAATCCCTGACTCTGCGCTGTCATGCGCTTCTGTCCGAGGATCAGGTCGAGGATGTGGTTCCCGGTATAAACCCAGGCGTCCGTCCGGGCGAAATCCTGCTGCAGTCCGTCAACATATCTGTCAAGGCTTTCATAGTCTCCCCTTCGGATATATTCGCGGATCACCAGATAATGGTTCTTTGCATCGTGCACCAGTTCCCGGTTCTTCTCGACAGCCGCGCTGAGTTCTTTATATTTCTGCTGTTCCATCTCCTCTTTCATGAGCAGGAGATCGTTCTCCCGCCGGATGTTCCGGTTCTTGAAGAACAGCATACCCGCTGCCGCCGCCAGGATGACGGAGGTCAGAAGCCCCAGAAAGCTGTTCCTGAGCGCGGACGTAACCGCCGGAATTCCTGCTGATGAATAGGTGAAGCCGTATTGCAGGAAATTCTGGTATTCAGGACAAGGGCGCAGAGCACTGCCCCCACGATGAGCAACAGTGTCCGGTACTCACCGATCTGTCTGCGGATATCCGCACGCCGGATCTGCCGCGCCACCGGAATGAGCAGGCATAGGATCACCAGACGGAGCGCACAGAATGCTTCATTCACATGTCCGCCCATGGCCACATAGATGTCCGGCTGTCCGCTGCCTGAATAGATCAGAGACAGCACAAAAACAGCCATGTACACAAGGAGCATGACAAATCCACTGTAAGTCATGGCAATCCCGGCACTAAGCAGCAGATTTCTCCGGCATGCGGTCCATGTGCCGATGATCATCACCAGAAGCCTGTACAGAAACGCCTGCGCGCTGAATACGGATCCGATCCGGTATTTCATGCAGATCATCCCCCGCCATGACCGCAAACAGGATCCCGCAGAGCAACTTTTCTCTCCGTCCCGTATTTCTCAGATCCGGCAGGATGCCTGTAACGAGATAAATGTAAAGCCCGGTCTCTGCAAGTTCTAAAGCGATCCACACCGGGAGCGAACCTGCGATCCATATGATTTCCCGCATCGTACCCGTCATGACCGTCGTCCTCCCCAGCAGCGGCTGATCTCCTGCTTCACTCTGGGCAGTCTCGCCCGGCTCACCTGGACTTCATACCCTTTTTCCAGATAGAGCGTGTCGCCGCTGATCCTGCGGATCCGCTTCATATTTACCACGTATCCCCGCTCCACCGGCACGAAGATCCCCGGATCCAGTTCTTTTAAGACCGCCTCCATGGAGATCCGCTCCCGCCGGATCCCGTCGTCCGTAACATAATTTACATACTTCGCACCTTTGGACTTATACAGATAAATGATATCCCTGTACGGGATCTTCACCTTCTCCGCACCGCTCCCCACGATCCGGTACTCCTGCTCCTGATCGGCGATCTTCCTTGCCAGATCCCGGATCACCCGGCAGACGGGCTTCCAGATCCTGCTTCAGAATATACTGATAAGCCTCGATCCGGTAACTCTCCGCCGCGTATTGCTCATAGGATGTGATGAAAATAATATACATTCCCGGATTGTCCCGGCGGATCTTCCTGCCCAGCTCCATTCCGTCCATCCCCGCCATCTGGATATCCGCCAGCAGGATGTCAGACGGCCCGTCCGTCCCGGACGCACCCAGGAAGCTTTCCCCGTCCGGATATGTCCGGAGTTCTGCCTCCACTGGTTCTGCGGCCAGCGTCTCACTGACCAGAGAAGATATCTTTTCACGGATTATCTCTTCATCGTCCACAATACTGATCCTGATCATCTATATGGAGCTCCTTTTTCCCGTTTTTCTTTCTCTGCCGTACACACTCCGTCAGCAGATACTCAATCTGCCCGTTGACGGAGCGGAAGTCGTCCTCCGCCCAGGCGACGATGGCGTCATACAGCTTTGCGGAAAGCCTCAACGGATCTGTTTCTTTTTCTGTTCTGCCATTTCTTTTCGTTCTTCCTGTCACATTTCCGGCGCCTAGTACAGGCTTCCGGAATTAACGACCGGCTGCGGCGCCCGGTCGCCGCAGAGTACGACGAGCAGGTTTGACACCATGGCGGCCTTCCGTTCCTCATCCAGCTCCACCACGTTGTTTTTGTTCAGGCGTTCCAGTGCCATTTCCACCATACCAACAGCACCGTCTACGATCATCTTCCTTGCATCAATGATCGCAGATGCCTGCTGCCTCTGAAGCATAACGGCTGCAATCTCCGGTGCATATGCCAGATAAGTGATCCTTGCCTCGATCACTTCCAGTCCCGCTTCTTCCACCCTTCTTCTGGATCTCGTCCCGGATGCGCGCCGCCACGACTTCACTGGAACCGCGCAGGCTTCCCTCATCAGCGATGCCGTCGCCGGTGGTATCCGCGTTCGGCGCCACGTCGTACGGGTAAATGCGGACGATATTGCGGAGCGCCGTATCGCACTGCAGGGAAAGGTATTCCTTATAGTTGTCTACGTTAAATACCGCCTTCGCCGTATCCACTACCCGCCACATGACCGCGATCCCGATCTCCACCGGATTGCCCAGACAGTC
>VOFE01000180.1_pt1 | contig 32001 bp, 51 predicted proteins | sample 5384071 | NCBI WGS metagenome assembly VOFE01 (sample SAMN12384724, study PRJNA508395) | human gut metagenome | isolation source: healthy gut D | host: Homo sapiens
ATCCCGCCGGAGGATTGGCGCACGGATGTGGCCTGGGAGTATTATTACTGGTAGGAGGAGGCAAAGCGGGAGCAGGCGGACGATGAGGTCTATTATAATTCCTTCGCCGACTATTCCTATTACGGCCAGACGCCCACGCTCCCCACGCTGAACAGCCCGGAGGACCGGCAGACCCGGATCGACCAGCTGGGCCGCCTGCTGGAGAGCAGCGATTGGCGTACGTATCTGCAGCAGCAGATCGCCTTTTTGGACAGCGGGGCCATTACCATGATGGAGGACGAAAAACCGTTTCCGGGAAATTTATCAGATGTATCTGGATATGGAGATCGAGCCCATTTCCTTGTCTATGAGCTCCTTCATGGAAACGGACGGCGGCGGCATATGGAAGAACAGCCAGATGAATCTGCTGAAGCAGTATAAGCTGAATGTGCTGCGGGGGAGGATGATAACGGCAATATCCTGACCCGTTCGCAGAAGGTCCGCCTCGAGAAGGAGATCGAGGTTTCGCTGGAGCGGCTGAGAACCAATACCAAGCCGCTGGACCCCATGTGGGAGGGGGACAGCCCCTTTGCATCGCTGATGGATCAGTCGGTGAGTTTTGTCTACCTGCTGACTATGGTGATGATCGTGACGGCGGGCGGCATGATCGCCACGGAGTTTTCCTCCGGTACCGTCAAGCTGCTGCTGATCACGCCCCACCGCCGCAAGAAGATTTTCTGGGCCAAGGCTCTAATCCTTCTGGAGCTGACGCTGATTGAAATCGTGGCCCTGTTCCTGATCTCCTTCCTGTTCAGCGGACTGCTGACCGGGTTTGAGGGCCTGGGCGCTGGACAGGTGCTCTATATCTTCGGCGCGGCGCGCCATATGCCCCTATCTGCTTTATATCGCGTATAAGTACCTGCTGAGAAGACCATATCGCTCATCACGTCACCGTCGTAGTTCTTGCAGGCCCAGACAAAGCCGCCCTCGCTGCGAATGACGCGGGCAACGATATCGTCGATAAGACTGTAGAAGTAGGTGATGCCTGCAGCCTCGAACTTTGCCTTATACTCGGCATCGTACACCTCCTGGAAGATATCCTTGAAGGTGTGGTCGTATTTCTTGGAGATGGTATCCTTTGCGCCGAACCACAGATCCTGCTTCACATCCAGTGCGTAGTTGAAGCAGCTGCGGGCAAAGCTGCGGATGGAATCATCCTTGTTGTACTGGCCCTGCAGAACGCCAGCGACCCTCAAAAGTCAAACATGGTGGCGCGCTGCTCAGAGCCATCGGCACCGGTGAACACCAGTTCAGCCTTGCCTGCACCCGGGATGCGGAACTCGTGCACTTGTACACATCGCCGTAGGCATGGCGGGCAATGGTGATGGGCTTTTTCCAGTTTTTGACCACCGGCTTGATGCTGTCGATCATGATGGGTGCACGGAACACGGTGCCGTCCAGCACCGCGCGGATGGTGCCGTTGGGGCTCTTCCACATTTCGTGCAGCTTGTACTCGTCCATGCGCTGGGCGTTGGGGGTGATGGTGGCGCACTTGACCGAAACGCCGTACTTCTTGTTGGCAAGGGCGGCATCCATGGTCACCTTGTCGGCGGTAGCGTCGCGGTTGGGCAGGCCGAGGTCATAATATTCGGTCTTGAGGTCCACCAGCATCTCCATATCGGAGAAGATCAGCTCCAGGTTGATGGTCTCGATGTCACGCAGAGGGTTTACGCTGCCGTCCACATGGATGAAGTTGGGATCGTCGAAGCAGCGGACCACGTGGACGATAGCGTCCACCTCCCGGATGTTGCCCAAGAACTTGTTGCCCAGGCCCTCGCCCTTGCTGGCGCCGCGGACCAGGCCCGCGATGTCCACAAATTCAATAGTGGCGGGGGTATATTTTCCGGATGGTACATGTCGGCCAGACGGTCCAGCCGTTCGTCCGGTACCGCGACCACGCCCACATTGGGGTCGATCGTGCAGAAGGGATAGTTGGCGCTCTCCGCGCCGGCATTGTGATGGCGTTGAACAGGGTCGATTTCCCCACATTGGGGGAGTCCGACGATTCCGAGTTTCACGCGGTTCCGATCCTTCCGCTGCGTATATTTTTTGGGGAACGGCCCGCGGGGCACGGTTCGCACCAGAACAGCTGTGATTTCTGCGGGCTTATCCTACCATATTTTCCGTCCTTTGGCAAGGGCGGTAAAGTCCCAAAAGTAAGCGAAAGCCCCGGCCGGAAGAGCTGGGCGGTAACGGGGATCTCTTCCCGGAAATCACATCCGCCTGTACCATTGATGTCGTTCCGGGAGATTTTTTCGCCGTCCCGTTGCCACCGGGAGAAAAATGAGGTAACATGGGTGTAGACCGCTGCTGTCCGCGGACAGGCCCTTCCTCGCTGGCCGCCCGGGATACCGGTGAATGACAGACAAAGGAGCCCGACATGAAGCTGCTGCACTTGGCCGATCTCCACTTGGGCAAAACCATATTGGAGGCGCCGTTAATAGAGGAACAACAGGCTTTTCTGGAGGAGATGCTGGAGGTCGTGGACCAGCGGAAAGTGGACGCTGTGCTGCTGGCGGGGATTTGTATGACCGGTCGGTCCCTCCCGTGGAGGCGGTGGAGCTGCTGGATCGTTTTCTCAGCTCCCTCAGCGGGCGCGGCGTGCCGGTGCTGGCCGCTGCGGGCAACCACGATTCCCGGAACGGCTGGATTTCGGCAGCCGGATTTTTACCAGGGGCGGGCTGTATATCGCGGGACGGTACCGTCCCGCGCTGACCCGGGTGCGCCTGACCGATGCTTACGGCCCGGTGGATGTGACGCTGCTTCCCTTTTTGCGGCCGGTCATGGTGCGCGCCGCCCTGCGGGACGGGGATAGCGCGGGGAGGACCGCGGCGAAAGCCCTGTCCGCACCACGGAGGACGCAGTGCGGGCGGCGCTGGACGCCTGCCCGCCGGAGCCGGGGGCGCGGCAGGTGCTGGTGGCGCATCAATTCGTCTGCGCCGGAGGCGCTTCTCCCGCCACCTGCGATTCCGAAACACCCTATGCCGGCGGGGTGGAGGCGGTGGATGTCTCCTGCTTCGACGGATACGATTATGTCGCCCTGGGCCATCTGCACCGTCCCCAGAGAGTGGGACGGGATACGGTGCGTTACGCTGGCTCTCCGCTGAAATATTCCCTGTCCGAGGTAAATCATATAAAAAGCGCACCGCTCATCACCTTGGGGCCGGGAGGGGTGGAGGATATCGAGCTGCTCCCGGTCCGGCCGCTGCGGGATCTGCGCCGGCTGAGGGGCGGGCTGGACGAGCTGTTGGCGGCGGGGCGCGGCCGGGAGGACGCCGGGGATTACATCTGGGCTGTACTGACCGGCGACAGGGGTTCCTGATCCGGCGGCGCGGCTGCGCACCGTCTATCCCCGCCTGCTCCACGTGGAATATGAACGGATCGTTTCTCCGGACGGGGAGGAAGCGGAAGAGGAAGCCGCAGGGAAAGCTCCCTCCCTCGGGAGCTATTTGAAACGTTTTATCACGGGATGACCGACCGGGAGCTGACGACCCGGCAGCGGAGCTGCTGGACGCCGCCCTGGACCGGGCCGCGCAGGCGAAAGGAGAAACCGTATGAAGCCGCTTATCCTTATCCTCAGCGCCTTTGGTCCCTATGCCGGGGAATGCACGGTGGATTTCACCCGGTTCGGCGGCAGCGGACTGTTTCTTGATCACGGGGATACCGGGGCGGCAAAACCACTCTGTTCGACGGGATCACCTACGCCCTGTATGGGGAGACCAGCGGGGAGACGGCGGAGAGGGCCTGCGCAGCGATTTCGCCTCCCCGGAGATCGAGACCTTTGTCACCCTGGAGTTCGGAACACCGGGGCAAGCGCTATACCGTCACCCGTCGTCCGGAATATACCCGCCCCAAGCGCCGGGGAAGGCAGTACCCGCCAGCCCGCCTCGGCGAGCTGTGGCTCCCCGATGGAGGGACGGTGAGCAAGCTGATGGAGGTTACGGCCAAGATCACGGAGATTCTCCGTCTCAATTATAAGCAGTTCAAGCAGCTGTGCATGCTGGCCCAGGGGGAGTTCCGCCGCCTGCTGCTGGCGGGAAGCGACGAACGCACGGAGATCCTCCGCCGTTTGTTCGATACCGGCCTGTACCGGTCGGTACAGCAGGAGCTGGCCGACGCCGCCAAAGCGGCGGCGGAGCGGCGGGATTCTCTGCGCCTGCGGGCGGCTGAAGCCTGCCGCCGCGTGGTTCCGTCCCAAACGCGTCCCCCTCGTCAGACGGGGGGGGACGCTTTGGCCGCCGCCCTATCCCTGAAAGAGGATGGGCTGGGCGGCCTGCCGGAGATCACGGAGGCCTTGGAGGAACAAAATCGGCAGGATAATGAACGGCTGCGGAGCCTGACCAAAAAAATCGAAGAGGAGGACCGGCGTCGGGAACAGGCGGCCGTGGCCCTGGGAGGCGGCCCGCCTCCGGGAAGAGAAACGGCGTCGGCTGGAGCAGGTGGGGAGGAGCTCCGCCTGGCGGAACGGGAGCCGGAATCCCGCTTCAAAGCGGAGCGGCTGGAGCAGGCTCTCCGGGGCAGAGCTGGAGCGCTTTCGCCCTGCTGAAGCAGGCGCGTGGGCAGGAGGAGGCCTCTCGGAGGGAGGAGGCGAGCTGGACGCCGCCCTGGACCCGGCTGCGCGGGACGGAAGAGCGGGCGGCGGTTCGGGAGCAGGCCGCCCGGGAACAGGCAAACCAGAGGGGAGCTCTGTCGGACCAACCGGGCGGCGCTGGAGGCCCTGCTTCCCCCGGTATGAGCGGCGGGAGCAGCTGCGGCGCCGGTGGGAGGAAGAGCGGGAACGGCAAAAAGGCCGGGAACAGGCGGCCGTCCGGGAACGGACAGCCCAGGCGGCGGCGGAGGCCGCCCTGGCGAAGGCGGAGGCGCGGTGCGCCTCCCTGGACGGCGCGGGAGGCCGCCCGGAACGCGGCGCGGGAACGGGAGCAGGCCCAGGAGCAGCTGCGGCGGGAGCTGACCGCCTTACGGATACGGCGGCCCGCACGGCGGAGAAGGAAGAGGCCTGTGCTGCCTCCCAGAAGGACTTTGCGTCTCTGCTGGAGCACTATCGGGAGCGGAAGGCTCACTTTGACCGGCAGGAAGAGGCTTTCTACCGTGCCCAGGCCGGTTTGCTGGCTGGGAGACTACGGGAGGGGGAGCCCTGTCCGGTCTGCGGCTCTTCCGATCACCCCCATCCGGCTTCCCTGCCGGAAGAGGCGCCTACCCGGCTCAGCTGGATACTCTCAAGCGGGAGCGGGATGAGCTGGAAGCCCGGTGTACCAAGGCCGGAGCGGAAACGGAAGGATTGCGTGCCGCCGCCCGTCAGCTCCGCCGGGAGCAGGAGCGCCGGGCCGAAGCTCTGGGACTGACCGGAGAACCGGAGGAATGGGCGGAGCGGGCCCGGACGCTGGAGACGGAGGCCGCCGCGCTGACGGCCGAGCGGGAGCGGCAGGAGGAGCGTTGCCGCCAGCTTCAAGAGGCGATGGCCCGACGGGAAACTCTGCGCGAACAGGCGGAGCGGGCCCGGGAGCAGGCGGGTCTGACGGAGACGGATCGCGCCGCCGGAGAGATCGCTTTGACCTCCGCAAAGGAGGCGTTGGAGCAGGAGCAGGCCGCTCTGCCGCCGGAATATCCGTCCTTGACCGCCGCCGGGGAGGAGATCCGGCGGCTGCGGGAGCGAGAGGCCTCTCTGGCAGCGGAGGAGGAAGCGGCCCGGCAGGCGCTTCAGGAGGTGCGCCTGCAGCGAGAACGGGCGGAAGAACGTCGGGAAGCGGTCCGGCGGCGCATAGAGGCCGCGGTCTCCGAACGGGAGGAACGGGAAGAGCAGGTACGGCGTGAAGCCCTGCTCCACGGCTTTACGGACGAGGCCGCGCTGGCCGCCGCCTGGCTGCCGCCGGAGGAACGACAGACGCTGGAAAGGGAGCAGGAGGACTATCAAACCCGCCGCCGGGAGGTTCAGGCGGAGGGACGGAGGCTCGAGGAGGAAATCGCCGGAGAGGGTCCCGATCTGGACAAGGCCGAAGCGTGTTTGACGGCCTGCAGGCCAAAGCCGCCGCCTTGCGGGAGCGGGAGGCTCAGGTGCGGTCCCGGCTGGAACAAAATGGGGCGCTGTACAGGGAGCTGCGTTCCCTGCTGCCCGCTCTGAGCGTGCGGACGAGGGAATTCCAGGCGGCCAGGGAGCTGGCCGACGCAGCCAATGGACGGCTGGCGGGCCGGAAAAGATCGCCTTTGAGGCGTATGTGCAGGCTGCGTATTTCGACGAAATCCTGCGGGCCGCCAACCTTCGCCTGGAACGGATGACCGGAGGAAGGTATGAGCTGATCCGCAACGACTTTCAGTCCTCTCAACGACCGGGGACTGGAGCTGGGAGTGGTGGACCATTATACAGGCAAGCCCCGTTCCGCCAAAACCCTGTCCGGCGGCGAGCTTTAAAGCGTCTCTTTCTCTGGCTTTGGGGCTGTCCGACGTGGTGCAGCGGCGTTCCGGAGGAGTGTCGGTGGACACGCTGTTTGTGGATGAGGGGTTTGGTTCCCTGGACGGCGAGAGTCTGTCCGCCGCGGTGGGGACCCTGTTGTCTCTGGCCGGCAACAACCGGCTGGTGGGCGTGATCTCCCATGTGGAGGAGCTGAAGACGGGCATCGATCGCCGCATCGTGGTACATAAAACCAACCGAGGCAGCCGGGTCACGGTAGAGGCATAGGCCGGACGTGCCCTTTTCCCGAATATGGTATAGGCGCTTAAGGTAAAAACAGTCATAAAAAGATTTACCATAGGGTGGGGATATCTTCCCGTTAAGGAAAGGACCAAAAGCGCAGGCTGCTTTTAACGGGATATGGGAAGAGGTCTCCTGCCCTCGCATTCCGGAAGGAGCACCGATTCGAACGGGACAATTTTGAGGAGGGGTTATCGCGGTTCTTTGTTGACAAATGCCGACCGATCCCCTATAATAAAGCCGCTGTCAAAAGGCAGCCGTTATACAGGGAGAGGTATCGAAGTGGTCATAACGGCCCTGACTCGAAATGGTAGGCTGATGTGTCAGTTTCGTCCACCTCAAAATCCCCTATTTACGGGGCTTTGCGCCGGTTCGAAAAAATTGAATATTTTGTTGTTCTGTCCTGCTGTTCTGCCCTCAGGATTTTGCAGAATTTCAGGCTAACATATATGGAGAGTTGTCCGAGAGGTCGAAGGTGCGACACTCGAAATGTCGTGTTCCCAAAAGGAACCTAGGGTTCGAATCCCTAACTCTCCGCCAAAAGTCCAGTAAACAAGCGGGTTTGCTGGACTTTTCCTTTTCTCCGCAAGTGTTCGCTGAGCACCGCATTTTTTAGGACAGAACAACATTTTTACGTTTTCGATTTTGTAACATTCCCTTCCTCTTCATCGGTCATCTCACTCCATTTGCTTTTTGAAGCCTCCGGCATCTGGCAGAGGCATTCCGCCCACCATTGCCTGCGCTGATGACAGCTTGGAAGAGTAATCCAAATGTGCATAGATATTGGCTGTGGTGCTGAAATCCGAATGTCCTAACCATTCCTGAATTTGTTTCAGTGGGACACCGTTCGCCAGTAAAAGGCTAGCACAGCTATGTCTCAAATCGTGGAAGCGCATCTTACGCATTCCGTGTCGTTGGATAAAAGCAGGAAATTGTGAGGTCAGATAGTCCGGCTTCATTCGCTCGCCCATCTCATCTACGAAAACATAACCGTCATATTTGTAATTGTAGCAGTTACCGCAAACCTTCTTATTCAGCTCCTGTGCTTCTTTTACTTGCAGGAAGTATTCCCGAAAGCTGCCGACAAGCGGAAGCGTACGCATACTGGATTTTGTTTTTGCAGAGTTTTGCTCAATGATCTGCGTTTTCCCATCTACCTGAATAGAGGTGACGGTGCGCTTGATTGTTATAGAGCCACGTTCAAAATCAATGGCATCCCATTTCAGCCCAACCACCTCGCCACGACGCAAGCCGTAGAAAGCGGCGACCAAAACTGGCATCTCCAGCTTTGTGCCTTTGATAATATCAAACAGCTTTTTGCAACTCCGCCGCATCCAAGAACACCGGCTGGAAGTCATTCTTTTTTCGGGCGATCCACTTTCATTGCTACGTTCTGCGTCACTAAATCCGTTTTCAGTGCGTATTTTAGTGCCTGATGAATAACGGCGTGATAGTGGATCACGGAGTTCGGCTTGACGGTCTTCAGCTTCTCTGTGTAGAATTGCTGAAAGTGACGAGCTTCCAACCCACGCAAAGTATACCCTTTTTTTTTGCGGAAATACGGTTCAATCGAACTCCTCACCATTGATTCATACGAAGAATAGGTTGCGATTTTGATACGCACCTTCACGATATCCAACCATTGAAGCAGATAATCCGCAAAAGGCATATCTGAATTTAAATCTTCCACCTCCTTTGGCGGTTCGTAGGTGCTGCGAATCCGGGCAAGCTCCGCTTCCGCCTTTCGTTTGTTTCCCTTTTTTAGAAAGTCCTGTCGATATCCACGGTCTGTGCCTTTTCCGTTGACATCGAGATAGCTGAGCACTACATAATAGTACCCCTTTTTAATTTCCAAGTGTCCTGATACCATTTCAAACTCCTTTCTTGGTATTGGCATACACAGGACAGCTCACACCGACAGAGCCATTATACTTTGCCGGTGTGAGTTCTGCCATTGTGCGATTTGTCGTTTTGTAAACACCGGGCAGTTCGAATTACCGGGCGTCTCGGCTGCGGTCACGCTGGCGTTTGAGCAGCTCCAAGCCTTTCAGAATATCTCGCTTGATCTGCTCGTCAGTGTATCTCGGCGGGAAGTATTCTTTGAAATCATCTCGCTTAAAGCGTATCTGCTCTGCCTGATTTGGCTTTTCCTCTGACATAATTGAGTGTATTCCTTCATCGGTAAGCACACCGTCTTGTGACATTTTCTTGAGCCGTATCGCTTGTGCATGAGACGGCGTGCAGTCGTTCAAGCTCATTGCATCGAGCAAAACAAGCTGTTCTGAATGCTCCAAATAGGAAATTTCCACCGCAGGGGTTGAAAGCAATCTTTCCATCGTCTACCATTTCCAGCAATTCAGGAATGAGATAGGTCAAGCGAATGTAGCGCTTGATCTGATTACGGCTTTCGCCTGCATCTTCTATGAAACGAAACGATATTTTTGAAATAATGGCAGGTCTCCTCGAAGTTAAAGGGGAGAATTTTTATCTGTGCTGTCCGTCTGCCGTAAAGGGGCGCTTTGTAGGCGAGGACATGGTCTTCCATATAGGACATAGACGAGCCGCAGAGGATCAGCATCAGTTTAGAGGTGTCCTTATACTGGTCGATCAAAAGCTGAATAGTGGAAGCGAGGCTTTTTCGATGAGCGAGCAACATAAGGGTATTCATCGATTGCAAGAACGATTCGTTCCTTTTCGGACAGCTTGAACACATACTCTAAAGCCGCCTGAAAGGACAGAAAAGAGGTTTCGGCATCCATTCCGGTGTGGAAACTTAGAATACTCTTACTGAAATTTTCGAGATTCTGCTTGGCGTTGCTCTCGACACCCATAAAATAGATGGCGTTTTTATCGTCAATAAACTGGCTGATCAACGCCGTTTTGCCGACACGGCGGCGGCCGTAGATTACTACAAATTCAAACTTATCCGATGCGTATAACTTATTCAGCGTCGCAAGTTCACGCTCTCTGCCGATAAACATGACCGGTGTCCTCCCATCTGCCATAGATTCGACTAAATACAGTATAACACAAAATTAAAATTAGTCAAGTACGATTTGGTAAATTCACACTTGACTAATTTTGTTCTCACTATTTTCTGTTGGCCACGCAAAAATCAAGTCGGCATAAACGGTTTCCGCCACCCGGCTGCGGATATTGTTCATTTTCTGCACCCACTCCTTTTGGTTCTCCGCTTTTATCTGTTCGGTGACACCTTCCCTTTCAGCATACTTTTTACCAGCCGAAGAAAGAGTGTTTGTGCTTCTTCCTCTACATCAGCAAGATGGGATTAGAGCTTGCCGGAAGTGAGGAGATTGTAATACAGGATTTTATGGTGCTGCTTTAGATATCGTAGGCGGCGTTGTGCCCAGACGCCGATAGGATGTTCTTCTTCTGGGTTGGATGGTAAGATCAGGCAGACAATAATCGCCCTGCATGGTATATGTGCCGTTCATTTGTTCAAATGTTGTTTTAGCCATAATAGAAAACCTCCTTTGATACGCTCATTGTACCAAAGGAGGCTTCGTTTACGAATGTGCGATTTTCAAAATGGCAGTTTAGCCCTCCAAGATACTTGCCCGTTCTTCAATCAGGCTTGCAAGGCGTTCCTGCAAGGACTCCGGCAACAGGGAGTTTTGGCACATGGCGAGGAACTTCTCTTTTTTCACCATAAGCATGGCAATCATTTTTCGGCAGAGCCTCGTGTCATGCCGCATTTCTCTGCAAATACCAGAAAATCCTTCCTGCGGATATGTGTCTTTTGCCGTTCATGGCAAGGGCGAACTGCTCCTTGTCCTCCGGCATGATAACATTGACCGGTAGCAGGTCGTAGGCGGGAGAAAGCACGTATTTCCCGCTTCCTTCTTCGGTTTCAATGAGGGAGAAGTTCTTCAGGTGCATATCCGAATTGCCCACAAGGAATGAAAACACCAAGCGCAGATAGAGCTCGGTTATATCGAGCCCTTTGCGGGAGGAATACCGCTCGATGATTTTTGCACAGCGCTCATAAGAGCCCTTATACTTATCCTGCGTCAGACGCAGATCAAGCTGACAGAAATCCTCCATCGCCAGCATCTGCATACTGTTTTTCGTAAATATGCGGTCCCCTCTTTTTTGTGATGTATGCCAGACTGTCTTTTTCCATGATGAGCGCATGAGGTACGGTGGAAATCCCTGCGGTGTCCGCCATGCACATCACAAGCTGCTCTGCCTCCGGCAGTGCTTCAAATTCAGCAACCTGCGGCTTCAGAATGTATCCTGTGGGATAATTCACGAGCGTAAGCCTTGGAGTGTTTCCTTCGGAAAACAGATGTAAAGGACAATTTTTTCTGAACACCGGGAACGGTATAGCCTTTGTTGGTGCTTTCGGCGGCAAGGGCTTCAAATGCGGCTTCATCAATGGCGATTTCAGGGGAGCTCGGCTGTGCCGAAAAACCGCTTGATACAGCTTTTGTGCCACCCGGACTGCGTATTTTCAGTGCGAAGCGGTTTCCCGCAGCATAAACAGTTCATATACGATCCTCCCTTATGCTTACATTGCCGATTCCGTCCTTGCAAGCCACCAACAGTAATCCGAATCTGTCTTTGGTGTCTATTTTCCAGTTCCGGCTCACAACGCCGAGCAGCCACCCTTCGGGAATCAATCCGTCAAAGAACGGGAACAGCGTTTTGGATGTATATGTTTTTTCAGAAAGCGGCAAAGTAAAGGGATACGGGGCTTGCATCCTTCCGGCTTAAATACTGCTCGTCATAGGAGAACGAATACCCCTCATCTGTTTCGCAAAGCTTTCCTGCAAAACGTTTCTTATATAAACATAGGCTGTTCTGAAAGCATCCATTATTTTTTATCCTTTCTGCCGGGAACGGCTTCCATATCGAACATGGCAAGAGCGGCATTTACCTTGTCCATCCGAACCGTTTCTTTTCCCTGCTCCAGTTCTCGGATAAAGCGAAGCCCCAGCCCACTGCGGGCGGCAAATTCCTCCTGCGTCAGTCCGGCGGCTTTTCGGTTTTCTTTGATAAATGCGGCAATCTTATTCACGGTACGATAGCCTCCTTTGCACAAACCCATGTATATTTTACACCCTAACGGGTATAAAGTCAAGTTGCCTTCCATAATATTATACCCGATAAGGTGTGATTCTATGCGCTTAAAGGTCAAATACACCCTATCGGGTATAAAACAAGCCTCCAACGGCACGCTCCGACGGAAGGAGGCTCATTTTAGATTAATCTTTCAGGTAGCTTTCAAACGGTGCGTCGTCGCTGCAAAAGGTATCAAAAATCATTTTTGCGCCGAGGCGGAAACCGACGAGGAAGGAATCGAGGCCGCTTTCGCCCATCAGTTCACCGTAAGCGTTGCAGAAGTCAAAGAACAGCACCTTGTCTTCGCCCTGCAATCTCTCGGTCAGCTTTTCTTCCAGCTCGTTGATGTCTTTTGAAACCTTAAGAGTATGACTGCCCTTTCGGTATCCTCTGGCCTGTGGATCAACATTTCCGTAGTACAGCTCTTCCAGAAAATTTGTCATTACTCCGCACCTCCTTCGCTGTTTTGCCGTGTGCAGGTTGCGGATTTTCCGCCAACAGGAAAAGCCTTGCAGGGTGCGGATGTGCCACGGCGATTTGCGGGTGACGGTGCGAAAGTAGGTAGAGCAGAAGAACTCCACCAAATAGACCTTCGGAATGTGGTTGACGTTGTTTTTCTTAAACGACTTGATGTGTCCATGATTGCACCAGTTGTTGATTGAAGTTTTTCCGTATCCGGTGATTTTAAACCGTCGTGTGTAGTCAGAACGTCAGGGATAGTCGGAGAGCAGCTCGATATAATACCAGACGCAAATTCTCCCGCACGATTGGGGAACCTGTTTTCCATCTGGACAGTATAATCACCTTTGTACCATCCAGCGGGGCAGAGTAGCTTTCAGGAAACACCTTGCGGTTTTCCAGATAGGCGATGACATCCTCCTTTTTGATTTTATAACAACGTGTTTTCCTGCCTGTGTACTCACACGGAATCTTTCCGCTTTGCAGGAGATACAGCGCTGTAGATTTGCTGATATGGCAAATTCGATATAGCTGATCTTTCGTAATAATGTCTGGAATCGAATCCCAATTGATTGCGTTCTCTTTCATTAGCAATACACCTCAAAAATACAGTATTTTGCCGGCGAACTGTCCGTGTATTGCTGTTGATTTTGTTCTGTCCTGTCTTCCCCAGTTCTGCCCAAAATCGAAAATTTTTACGTGATTTGAACCCGTTTTTCAAAAAGTGCCGATACAGGCTGTTTTTAGGGGTTGATAGTCAAAAAATCCATGTAACTGTGCGGTTTTGCGGGCAACAAAGCTGACAGTATCTAACACAAAAATATGAAAAGTGGTTAACGGCGATAAAACTCGAAATCAGTTTGCGAGCAATCGCACAGGGGTTCGAATCCCCTCCTCTCCGCCACGTCGTCGCAAGCTTCGTATCGCTTGCGACGACTTTTTTCAAAAGTCATCTCGCGCTCACTCCGCTGCTCCTCCTTTCCGCAAAAGGTCACGCTCGGCGCGCCTGCTCGGTTGCAAGCGCCCTCGCGACGGCTCGCTGTCGCTACCAACCTTTTGCGGGCTGCGGGGTTCCGTCCCCACCAGCAAAACGCCGAAAATATTTTTTTCATGTGGCTTAGACACGTCGGAACGAGTTACGCTCGTTCCGATTTTTTATTTACATAAAAATCAGTCACCCGCTCCACTGTTCCTCCTTTTCGCAAAAAGTCACGCTTGTTGCGGCTGTTCGTTTATAAATGCGCTCACAACGCCTGCGTTGCGCTACCAACTTTTTTGCGAGTTACAGAAGTTCAAAATCATTCGTTAAAAACGAATACCTATCTTTTTTATTATTTGTTTGTTTCTTAGTGAAAAGTAAATTAACCAATGCCGCATATCGTATACTATATAGTCGAAAGCCATCAATAAAGAGCCGGAGGTGAGATTTTGGAACAGAAAAAGCAGCAAAGTTAGTATTGGATAATTTAAAGAATATTTTTGCTTTTTCCCTGTCGAGGCTTTACGATAGGTCGGAAGCGGAGGACTTGACAAATGATATTGTCTGCGAGGTGTTAAAGTGCGCGCATCGATTAAAAAATGACGACGCTTTTACGGTTTTATGTGGCGGATTGCGGAAAATACCTTTAAGAAACGGATCCGCAAAAGCAACTTTCAAACGTTCGGGTTTGATGAAAGCTTTGTCGGAACATATTGGGTAACCCCTGAAGAGAAATATTGGAAACAGAAGAACTCCGTCTTTGCGCCGCGAGTTATCCTGCTTTCAAAACAGTATCGTGAAACCACTGTCGCTTATTATTTTACAGGTAAAAGCTGTTCTGAAATCTCAGCCGACTTCGGCATCAGTACTGAAATGGTAAAATATTATCTTTTAAAACAAGAAAAATATTGAAAGAAGGTATCTATGTCGAGAGAATTCGGAGAAAAAGTTATCATCCCGGAACTTTTCGTATGGACTATTGGGGCAACGGAGACAATTCTTGTTATTGGGAATTGTTTAAAAGAAAACTGCCCGGAAATATTCTCCTCAGCGCTTATTATACACCGGTAACGATACAGCAACTGTCTATAGAGCTTGGCGTTGCCGTGGTTTATTTGGAAGATGAAATCGAGTTACTCATGAAGCACGACATCATTAGGAAAATTGGCGATAAATATCAGACGAATATCATCATTTTTACGGATGACTACGAGAAGGAATTGGCAACTAAAATCAAACCTCTTTACGAAAAAAGCGGCAGAGCAATTTAACGAAAAACTGTCAGATCTTCTTCCTACACTGGAAACACTGGATTTCAAAGGAAATGATTATAATCGCAATCGGCTGAAATGGACTTTTGCCAATCTGGTGATGGTGTTTGCCCTGAACCTTTCCGATGGCATAGGGCGAAAGCGCTTTGGGGGTATCCTCCCTTTCAAACGGCAGCTATGGATTTGTGTTCGGGTATGATAACGATTATCAAAATCATCATTTTAATGGCGTCTATGGCCATTGTGAGAACGACGACAACACCGCATATTTTTCGGTGGAAAACTATCGTATCATTGAGAAATGTCAATTTTGGGAGCCTGTAAATTGGAATCAATCTATGAAGGCGATGTGCGACGCCATTCTCGAAAAAACGGCAGACCCAAATAATGATATGCTGATAAAACTAATCAGCGAAGGGTTTATTTCAAGTAATGCTGGAAAATTATCCGCTGAATTTCCGTGTTCTCGGCTGATATGCTTGACAGCACCATTTGGTCGTTATTAAAACCGTTGACAGAAGAGGTTTGCGACTGTATGATTCAAGTATGTGACCTTGCTGCACTAACGTTAAAGGATTTTATTCCCAAAGCTTTGCGGGACCAAGGGGCACAGCTTGCGTTTATTCATCACCAGATGGATGTTATGGCTTTTATCATAGAAACAATGGTGGATAGAAATTGGCTTGCCATACCAGAAGGAAATGAAAAGCTTTGCGTTTTCGGAGTAAAACGATAATACTTACGGATATTCACACGTTGATTTAATTCCGCCTGCCGAAACCGTAAAATATCTTTTTATAGCCCTTAGACAACGCGGCTTTTTGACGCTTAGAGAAAATGTGATGAAAGGGAGCCTTGCTTTATGGATGTCAAACAGGCGATCGGGGAGCGCCATTCGGTGCGGCAGTATACCGACAGAAGGATAGAGGGGAAGCCGCGGCGGCGCTGCGGACGGAAATCGACGCATGCAACGCGGAGAGCGGCCTGCATATACAGCTGGTGACCGACGAGCTGAAGGCCTTCAGCAGCTTTCTGGCGCATTACGGCAAATTCAGCGGCGTAAGTAACTATATCGCTCTGGTTGGAAAGAAGAGCGACAGCCTCGATGAAAAATCCGGTTACTACGGCGAGCGGACCGCGCTGCTGGCACAGACTCTGGGGCTGAATACCTGCTGGGTGGCGGGGACCTTCGGCAAGGGCGCGGTGAAAAAGAACTGCACTGTCGGTAGGGAAGAAAGGCTGGTCTGCGTCATCGCGCTGGGATACGGAGAAACACAGGGCGTGCCGCATAAATCCAAGCCTATGGAAGCGCTGTACAAGGCCGAGGGGGAACTTCCCGGCTGGTTCAGGGAGGGAATGGAAGCGGCACTGCTGGCCCCCACGGCAGTGAACCAGCAGAAATTTCTGTTTACCCTTTCCGGCGATACGGTCAAGGCCGTATCCACCGGCGGTCCGTATTCCAAGGTGGATTTGGGGATCGTGAAGTGCCACTTTGAAATCAGGGGGGAAAGAAAATTTCAAATGGGCGTAAAACCGGAGGCATACCGAGCATGGACGGACAGAACAGGGCCGATATCCAAATCGGCGCGCGGGTAAAGATCATCCTGAAGGCGGATCAGCGTACCGGCAGGCTGACCGAGGGCGTGGTGGCGCGGATTCTCACCAAGAGCCCTCATCATCCCCACGGGATCAAGGTGATGCTGGAGGACGGTCAGGTCGGACGAGTACAGGAGATCGGCTGATATGGAAAGGGCCGGGATATTCATAAAGAATAGCCCGGCCTTTTCTATGATATTGCCATCAGACACCCTCCTCCAGCGGCAGCTTGCTGAAGTCTGAAACGGGCGCCTGGCAGGCTCCGTTTTCACACCAATACCATGCCGCGCCGCTTGGGGAAGGGGATACCCCGGGTAAAGGGGGGGAGCAGGCGGCCAGGGCATCGGCGTTTTCCGCCGTTTTGACCAGAATACTCAAATTTTCCGCCGGGTGGGTCCGCAGGAACGTGTCCAGCTCCTCCGGAACCTCTCCGCTTGCCGCGCAGACCAACTCCCGGTGGGGATACAGCGCATCGGCCAGTGCGGTGAGCGAAAAGCTGTATCCGGCCGGGTAATGCTCAATTTCACCGGCCACAAACCGGAGCTGCCGGTCGGCTGCCTCCTGCCAGAAGAAATCGCCGGTCAAGGCGGCTAGGCGCTGTAGGATCGCCGCGGCCGCCGAATTTCCGGAGGAAGCGCGCCGTCGTAAGTTTCCTTGGGACGGACGATCAGCTGTTCCGCGTCGGAGGCGGTGAGGAAGTATCCGCCGCGCTCCTTGTCCTCGAATAGATCCACCATCTGCCGCGCCCACTGGACGGCGTTATGCAGATAGGCCGGATCAAAGGTCAGGCGGTAAAAAGCTCGGTCAGGGCAAGGGCATAGACGGCGTAGTCCTCCAGCTGTCCGGCGTGGGCCGCTTCGCCGTCCCGCCAGCGGAGGTACAGGCGGTTTTGTCCGTCGGTCATGTTGTCCTCGATAAACCGCGCCGCCCGGAGGGCCGCCCTGCTGTACCGCTCATTCGCCAAGGCCCGACCGGCCCGCGCCAGGGCGAGGATGGCCCAAGCGTTCCACGAGCAGAATTTTATCGTCTTTGTGCAGAGTGGTGCGATTTAGCCGATAGGAGCGGGCGTTTGCAACCGCTCGTCGTCCGCCGACAGAGCGGGCTCCTTCTGCCCGATCCGGTTGGGAATGTTCTTTCCTTCAAAATTGCCACCCGCGGTAATCCCGTACAACCGGCAGATTTTCCTGCCGTCCTCCTGGCCCAGCGCTTCGCAGACTTCCTCCGGGGTGAAGAGGTAATATTTTCCCCTCCACGCTGTCGCTGTCCGCGTCCTGTCCGCAGAAAAAAGCCGCCGGATCCGTCGGTCAGCTCCCGGAGGATATAGCCGGCTGTCCGGCGGGCCGTGTCCGCATAGCTTTCCTTGCCGGTGAGCTGGTAGGCGTTTACATAGGCTATGAGCAGCAGGGCGTTGTCGTACAGCATTTTCTCAAAATGGGAACCAGCCATGGGTCATCGGTGGAGTACCGGGAGAAGCCGCCGCCAAAGTGGTCGTGGAGACCGCCCCGGGCCATGGCTCCCAGCGTCTCCTCCGCCATGGCGAGGGCCTCTGGCTCCCGTTCCAGGGCGGCGTACCGCATCAAAAATAGCAGGTTGTGGGGCGCGGGGAACTTAGGCGCGGGGCCAAAACCGCCCCATGTGGCATCAAACCGCCGGCGAAAAAGGCGGTACCCCTTACGGAGCAGCTCCTTGTCCGGCTCCTTGCCGCCTGACGGCTGTCCCTGTGCCAGGGCTGCCGTGAGCTGTTCCCCCGGTTTGCAGAAGCTGTTCCCGATCCTCCTGCCACAGCTGCGCGATCTGCCCCAGAATATCGATCAGCCCCGGCTGGCCGTAGCGACGGTGTTTCGGGAAGTAGGTCCCGGCGAAAAAGGGCTTTTGCTCAGGCGTCATCACAACGGTGAGCGGCCAACCGCCCGAGCCGGTCAGCGCCTGGCAGACCGCCATATAAACCGCATCCACGTCCGGGCGTTCCTCCCGGTCGACCTTGATGGAGACAAAGTCCCGGTTCAGCAGCGCCGCCGTCTCCGCATCCTCAAAGGATTCATGCGCCATTACGTGACACCAGTGGCAGGTGGAATAGCCGATGCTCAGGAAGACCGGCTTGTCCTCCGCCGCGGCCTTCCGGAAGGCATCGCTTCCCCAGGGAAACCAGTCCACCGGATTGTTCGCGTGCTGGAGCAGGTAGGGGGATTTTTCTGATTGTAAGCGGTTCATATTCTTTCCCCTTTCACTGTATCTTTTCCTTAGTGTTTCTCGCGACACGGCGGATATTACATACTGGAGGGCGGTCAGACCGGCGCATATAAGCCTTTATGTCTGCAAAGGCGTTTGTCAAAAGAAAAAGCCCCTGTATAAGTATACAGGGCTCTAAAAAATATAAGGGATAAGAAGGCCGCGGCCTAAAAGCGTCGATTTTGTTATGGGCTGAAATCGCGTGATTTCAGCAGCCCCGTTCGCGCAGCTCCCGTACCAGCTCCACATAAAATTCCCGCACGTCAAATCCGCGGATGTTCTGGCGGTTGAGATCGATCATATCCCCATGGGAGATACCCCTTCGTCCCGGAGCGGTCAAAAGCGGAAGCGCTCCCCATTTCATGGAATCCACGCCGACCAATCCGTCGTTTTCACGGTCGAAACGGCGTACCAAGAAATAGGTGAGGTTCAGGGGAAACGGAGCGCTGGTCCATCCCCGCATGCGGGAGCCCACGCTTTGGTACAGAACGCCGGGAGCGTCCGGCGTGATCCGGTTGTAGATCTCGCAGCGCTCCGCCGTCAGATCCCACACCGCGGAAAGAAAATCGGGATGGGCGTCCCCAATTTCCGCAGGGCGCCGTTGTACCGCCTGGCCACCCAGCCGCAGACCCCTTGAGGGATCCGTTTCAAGAGCCAATCGGCAAACGCACATCCCCGGTGGGGAGTATTGACGGTGGTCAGAGAGGCGACATAAGGGGCCAACCCCAGCCGGCTGATGGCGCAGCGTGCCTCCAGCCCGCCCTTGGAGTGGGCGAGGATATTCACCTTGCCGCATCCGGTTTCTCGGATAATTTGCAGGATATGTTCCTTCAGTTCGCCCGCCGCGTCCTCGGTACTGGCGGCGGACTGCTGCCCTCCATAGTATACCGTCGCGCCGTTGCGGAACAGCTCTCCGGGAATGCGTCCCCAATAATTGAAGTATTTGCGGTCGCGGAAAAACACGCCGTGGACCAACACCAGAGGATACCGGGTTTTACAGCTCTCATTGGTCTGGCGGATGGCGTTCAGCTCCTGCTTTTCCATTTCCACCGCGTACTCCTCCCGTACAATACGGCAGACCTTCCATAGAAGCGCCAGGTTGACCAGAGGAAACCACCACAGGAGGAAAACACAACACGCCATTTGATCCCCAATTGCAAAGAGGTGGCGTACATCCGGAGAAAACCGTTGATGATCACGATCACGGTATACAGCAGCCAAGAAAAAAAGGTAGACGAAAAAGTGGACGCCGGAAGGGGATTTCCGGGAGATGAAAGCCGTAGTAGAGGGTCAATGCCAGATTGAGGGTAAACGTAACGACGCCGGTTTCCAACAGAACCGCGCCGCCCAGCATGACCCCAGCCGGGTGAAATTCCCCTTTTTCCACAGCGGCGCGGTGTTGAACCACAAATAGGCCAGCAGGAGCAGGGTATAGGCGGCACCATAGGCAAGGGGCTCATTCGGAGCCAAATCCTCAGCATAAAAAAAAGATTGGTCAATCCCATGATCAGGAGGGCGTTGACCCATTTACCGAGCCGTATCATGTACAGGACCTACCTTATGTAAAAATCGCGGGACACTGTCTGAAGCCATGGACATGACGGAAAACACGATGATATCCTACCGGTAAAAAGCATAGCATATCCAGCTGGCGAACGTCAACGGGCAAACGGGACGGGCCGTCGCTCCCGCCCGTCGAATGGCGACGTGGATTTGGTCACCGGGCTGCTTGTCGATTATGCTTCGGATGTCCTTTTCTCAATCAAAGATGTGTCCGGGGACATCCGGATCAGGCTTCCGTCGTACGGTGGCCGTCACTGTCCGGAAGCCTTGCGGCAAAAAGGATAGAAAACAGCGGCAGCCTCTCCCTTTCAGGAAAGGCTGCCGCTGTTTTGACCTAGTGCTGTTCCGTTTTCTCAGCATCCCATGCATCGCAGCAGATGCTGCATTTGTTGGACGCCTTTTTGCTGTGAAGTGATGATGGCCTGCAGAATGGGTTTTAACGAAGGACATATGTCGAATTGCAGGGCATTGTTTGACATTTTGATCGCGCCTTGGTGATGGGGGATCATTTCCCGCATAAAGTTGCAGTTGATGCAGTTTGTCGCGCGGGCGCCGCCCATCTCCCAGAACATGGTCCGCATGATTTTTTCAACCCGGTTTTGATAGCGGCGCAGATCCTGCTCACAGTTGGTCTGCTCGGAGCAGGCGCACTGGATCTCACGCATATTCTCGATGCTTTTCGTCTGCTCCTCTATAATTTGGGTTGCGATATTCTGGATCGGTATATTGGTAGTGTATTTGAGAATGTTGCGCGACATGTCGATTGCGGCCTGATGGTGGGGGATCATCTGTACGATAAAAATTAGGATATGCTGTCGGTCAGCTCCGCCTCGGTCATACCTTTGAATCATCTCGTCCAGGATACAGCGAAAGGCGGACAGGTACTCCCTGTGTGACGTGGCTGAATGCACATTGCCGGTTCATGGTTCACCTCCTCCCTTGGCAGTATATGCGCCGCCGCGTCAAGGTTTCTTCCTTTGTCCATGACCGAAGAATGTGGGCTGCTCTTTGGAAAATAGGGCGCGTATCCTTTCGTTGACTTTTGCGTCCATCCCGTTCGGGAGCAGCTTTAGATCGGTTTTTTATTTGGGCAAAGCGATGTCCGATTCTGTGGAGAGTCATTCTTTTATCTCGATTTCCAGAAAAGCCGCTGAAGCAGAGTGGGGGAAGCAGACAGTGAGGGGCCTGGGCATCCCACGTCAGGACGGCGGCGGAAGACGTGGGATAGGCAAAGACGGCGGCGGTAATATGGGGGATGTTTACCGTAACGGGTCCTTCCTCCTCCAGATTCCACACAGCCAAATAGATTTTATTGCCGTCCCGGAGGCCAGCGCCGCCGCGGGGTGGTATAGCTTTGCCGGGGAGCAGCTCGCAGCTCCAGCCGCCAAAGGGCAGGTTGGGACCGCCCAGATAGAGGTAATAGGCGCCTGCACTGTCGGAGATTTCGTAATACCAGGAGGCGTTGCTTTCGATTTGGAACATCAGCATATTGCCGCTGTCAGCGTCTTCCAGGATACCCTGGGGCAGCTCCTCCTTGGAGGACCAGCTGCCGATATTGGCGCAGGCGATACGTTTTTTGGCTCTTGAGGCCTATATTGTCCAACCCCAGCTCCGCAAAGCTTTGTTCCGGCGGGGCTGGCACTCTTTGTGGTGACTCTGCAAAAGCGGGTAAGAGTACTGTTGTAGCTCAGGCCGGTAACGGTAAAGGCCGAAACCTCCTCCAGCACAATGGGCTCGCCGGCAATATTTTTAACGGTGGTTTGTATCCGCAGGGCGTTGGTATCGGCATAGGCGGTAAACGCTGTTTTGACCTCCACAAGGCCGCTTGTTTGGGTGATTTGCAGGGTATCGTCCTCCACCGTGTCAAACATAGCGCAAACGGCCGCCCTCGGAGGAATTGGCCATTTTGGCGCCCATGTGGGTGTCTTTGTTTTCACCGGCCGCCTGTACTTCGGCAAAGCGGCTCTTTAGGCGGCAAAGATTTCCGCACCGTGTCAGCAAGATATTCCTTTCCTGCATTTCGAATTGCAGATTTTTGAAGGATATCATACGGCTCCCTCGCTTACAGAATGTTATATATACAAGGAGATTTTTGGACTTCTTCCAGCAGTTCAGCAGGGGTGTCAATAAAGAAGCGTACGGGTAAATTTTGCGAAAGGAACCCCAGACGATGCCGTTTCCGACAGGGGAGAACTCGGTAAGCGGCACTCGATTAACGATCTATTGTTACTTGACAAAGTAACAATAGTCAAGGATTATGTTTCCTTTTTCATCCGGTATGGTAAAACGGGGACATAAATTCCGCTCAAAAACCCCAGGTAACCCTTTTCATCCGTTTGTATATCCATTCCGGCCGACGTTAGAATGTCGGGACATTGCGGCACCAAATGATACACCTCGTCCCTGCTGCCGTAAATCCAACAGACGCCGAGATTCTGTTCGGGAAAATCTATATATTCGAGGCCTTCAGGAGCTTCCGTATCGGGAAACGTAAACATTCCTACCCAACCGTTATATCCGCCGCTCTCGGCATTGCGATAATATAAACCTAAAAATGCGTTGGTGTCCTCGTATAATGTACGGATTTTATCGGCGCCGCCCGAAGCCCTTTCTATTTTTCCGAACACATCAGGAGCCAAAAGCATCCCCCAATCCGGATGCTTTCCGTTTCCATAATTTTTCCCCATAAAACGCATCGCAGGGATTTTCTGCTTGTAGACTTTAATGATCCCCGGTCCATTTTCAGGGGTCGGATAGTTGACTTCGATTTCGTACTTCATCTGCGGATCCTCCTTTGAGTGAATTCTATCCTCTGCATATGGCTTTGCCTCCTTTATAACAGAAACCTGTCTGAAAAGCAAAGGCCTTTTTCCTCTATGAAGAAAGAAGCATTGTGTCGAACGGTTCCGTTGCTTTAGAAATATTCTTTTTAAACACCCTTTTGGCTCGCCCGAAGGGACTGTATGGATATCCTATATCCGCCTGTCTCTTTTATCCGCGATCCCCGGAAGTATCTTAACAAGCACCGTATTATCACAGACGGGACAGACAAATTCAACATACTCCGCCGTAGTTACCATGGGTATTGCTCCGCTTTCTGCACTGCTCAATCCGTTTCCCATCATCGCCCTGCTCCTTATCGTAAGAGAACTGTTTTAACTGCTTGCAGGAAAACGCCCCTGTCCTTTGCTTCACAGCATGATTTCGCAGGGCAAGCTTGACCCCAAGAAGGCTTATGTATCTGTACACATCCGCTACAATTCATCTGCTCACGAAATCCGCACTCGCTGCATAACAGCCCGCATTTTGATTCGATCATAACAGTATCTCTCATTTACTCAAATCGCATCGGCGTATAACGGATTCCGTTTTCGATCTGCTCCGTGTCTGTTGGGACAAATCCCAACCGTCGGTAAACTTCCACAGCATAAGGCGAGGAATTTACGGTAAAGATCTGCTCATCGTAATCCTGCCGCATAGCCTCAAACAACTGCCTGCCGATCCCACGGCGGTGATACGCGGCGCTCACAAAAAGCCGCCAATATGATGTGGTTCCCGCATACAGAGTGTACCGACCAACTTATCCTCGTCAAAAGCGCCATAGAATTTCAGCTTGCGGGTACGCTCCCGGTCATCCAGACTGGCTCGAAGGTGTCTATGCCCTCCGGAAAATATTCCGGCGCTTCAAATTCCAGAAACACCTGCCAGCACAGCTCCAGAGCTGCCGGGATTTCCTCCGAGCTGAGTCTGCGGACAGAGTACGGCTGCAAGCTGTGGGTCAGGCTGTATAGGACCATATCCACCACCTTGCCGTTTTTTCACCGCATTGCGGCGCATCAGTCCTCATACCGAAATCCCGCTTTCTCCAACGCTCTCCGCGAACCGGTATTATAGGAAAAAGGCTCGGCATATATCCGCAGGATATCTGTGCTTTCAAAAATCTCACGGCAGGCCTGACGGATGGCTTCGGTCATGATACCTTGTCCCCAAAGATCTTCTGCCAAATAATATCCAAGTTCCGCCGTTTGGCGGTGGATATTGCTCTGACGGAATGCGCCGATACTGCCGATCACCTTACCGTCTTTGGCAATAGCATAGGCGAAGGTATCGTTTTCATCGGCTGACAGCATAGCTTTTTATGTAATCTGCAGCATCATCTTCCGTATAAGGATAGGGGAGACCGTCCCGCAGGTTATTTAGAATGTTTCGATTGGACAACATAGCCGCCAAATCCTTTGCGTCCGACAGCTGCCATTTTCTAATTTTGATTTCCATATTTGCTATTTCCTCCCTATAGTTTTTCTATTCTGCTCATATGTTTTGTTCCGGATATGGATCAGCAGCTCCTCTCCGGAGGCCAGCGCCGCCACTGAGCAGGCCGCCCAGCAGTAAAGGACAGCCATTGGGGATCGAAGCACATACGGGATCAGAAATACCGCCGCGCCGGTCAGCTTATTCAGGTAAGTATGCAGCGAGACAAACCGCCGGTATCTCCATGCAGCGACACCATAGGCGCAAAGCCGTATTACGACTACAGCGCCCGCCGCGCACCATAATGTCAAAGGGAAGCATAGTCCGCAAAATGGGAAGCAGCTTTTCCAGCATCACACCATAAAAAAGCAGATCGGCAATACTATCCAGCCTTGCCCCAAAATCACTCTCCGATTTCATCTTTCTGGCAAGCCAGCCGTCCAGTTCATTTTCAGCAGGATAGAGATGGTTTCATCCGAAAACCGCTTCCGAATCGGTTTGGCAGGAATCCCTCCCACAATCGTATACGGCGGAACATCTTTTTGTCACAACGGCACGTGTGCCGACAATGGCACCATCGCCTATGGTAACGCCAGGCATAATGACCGCTTCGTACCCAATCCAAACGTCATTTCCGATCACATTCACCTTTGTTGTCCCATGCGGCCGTTATATTCGCCTTATCCAGTCCCCATTCTTCAAAGAAAATCGGGAACGGATAAGTCGATATCACCGTTGGTTGAATAAAAATGGCCTTAAAAGGAGAAATATTGGGACGCGGTTCTGCCCGGATAGCAGTTAACACTCTTTGATATTCAGCCTCAGATAGCGTTTGACGAATAGTCAACGCTTGGTATGCGCTATAATATTTATTCTTATTATATGAGTTTGTATATTTGGCTGCGTCCTTGATTACCCCTGCTTTTGCTGTTTTTAATTGCTCAAACTCTAGTTTCCGTTCCTCTAACTCGCTCTCTAATTTTTTACTTGTGCCTCCTGGCTTTTTTGCGTCACTCTTGAGTTGCTTCACTTCATCAATTCTTTCCTTTGGCCTTTCCCAACAGAAAAATATGTTTTACATTGTCAACAGTTGAAATGTTCTCTTGAATATAATTCTGATGAAATACTTTGAAGATATATGGAATCGCGCCTAATTTGTTCTGTGAAATTACGTTGTTCAAACCTGATTTGGTATCTTCAAAAAGTAAAGAAAAGTTTATGTCTGAGCTTGATAAAGCTCCTTCTTCTAGTTCTCTGAAAAATCACACAGAGTTGTTTTTCCGCTGCCATTCCAACCGTAAATCAAATTATTCTGATTGAAAAGGGCACAGTTGTTTTCATGCCATTTAAACTCTTGAAAAAAACGGTAACCTTTCAATTCTTTAATTTTACCAAGCCTATACATCAGATAGCCCTCCAATCAGAAACAGATATATGAATGTTCTATTTTCTTGATTTTACCACGACATATATCACCCATTCAATCAGTTTCTACAAAGTCTTGTTTGCCATATGTTCAACATATAGAATGTTTCTAAAAAGAGATTGTGGACACATTTTAAAAGTTCCCAATTCCCTTTCGTGTTCCTACTGCCTTGTTCCTCTTGCAGCGCCAAGGCTCAGGCATGGACTGGAACGCAGAGTCAAATTGGGACTAATTATACTAAATTTTCCAAATCTGTGCAATCTAATGTTGAATATCCGAATCGAAATTTCCGGACAAGTATCCGAAAAAAGAAGCTGCTTTATTCGCAAAAACAAAATCCATATAAAAATAAGTGTCCCTATTACGCGTTTGCGTATCGAGACACTTGACTTTCAGCCGCCAGCCAATCAAAAAGCACCGACCTTACGTCGGTGCTTTTTGATTGGCCCGCCCGGAGGGATTCGAACCCCCGGCCTTTGGAATCGGAATCCACTGCGATATCCAGCTTCGCCACGGGCGGATAACAGTCCCTATAGGAGCGGATTTATTGTACACCGTCCGCGGAAAATTTGCAAGCCCCCAAAATCAAATTTCGGGGTCCCGGAAAAACGGCGCGGATTCAGGGAAAATTTGCCGTCAACACCTTGTCCTCCCGGAAAAATCATTGTATGATAAGCCTGCTTAATTCTTCCCGGGCAGAGCCTGTTCGGGGCGGGACCCGAATTTGCAGGGTGGAAAGGCAGGAGGAAAACGATGACGAAATATACCTTGATCGGCCTTCAGGCGGACGAACAGCGCGCCGTCTGTGAAGCGGCGCCGGAGCTGCGCATCGAAACGGGGGAGGGCGGTACGCCCGTAACCTTTCAAAAAGAAGGGCAAGGCCTGCGGGTGCGGTGCGTGAACGGCGTTCGCACGGTTTCCTACACCAGCCGCAGCGCGTTGATGCGCGCGGTGGGATTGCTGGCGGAGCAGGACCGCTTGGCGTCCCGGTGAGGATTTCGAGGTGCAGGAGACCCCGGCGTTCCATACCCTGGGCGCCATGCTGGACAATTCCCGCAACGCTGTGATGAAGGTGGACACGGTGAAGAAAACCTGCCGTCTGCTTTCTCTGATGGGCTACAACACCCTGATGCTGTACACAGAGGATATGTACGAGATTGAGGACGAGCCTTATTTTGGCTACATGCGCGGCCGGTTCACCGCGGCGGACTGGAAGGAAATGGACGATTATGCCGCGCTCATGGGCATCGAGCTGGTGCCCTGCATCCAGACCCTGGCCCATCTGGAGGCCATCCTGCGTTGGCCGGCCTACGGCGGTCTGAAGGACTGCGACAATATTCTCATCGTGGGGGACGATCAGGTGTACGCCCTCATCGACAAGATGCTGGCCGCTATGTCGAAAAACCTGCGCAGCCGCCGCATCAACATCGGTATGGACGAGGCGGGGATGCTGGGCCGCGGCCAATACCTGCGCCGCAATGGCTACCGCCCCAGCCACGAAATCATGCTGGAGCACCTGAACCGGGTGGTGGAGCTGTGCCGCAAATACGATTACCAGCCGATTATGTGGAGCGACATGTTCTTCAGCATGAGCTCCCCCGTTGAAGCGTACTATGACAAAAATACCGTCATTCCGGAGGAGGTCATCAAGCTGGTGCCGCCGGAGGTGACGCTGGCCTACTGGGATTATTATCATCTGGACCCCACGATGTATGACCATATGATCGATCAGCACCACCGTTTCCGCAATCCGATGCTGTTTGCGGGCGGCGCGTGGAAATGGAGCGGGCTGACCCCGGTCAACCATTTCGGTCAGAAGGTGGCCAAGGTGGCTCTGGAAAGGCTGCGGGGAAAAGGGCGTCGATCAGGCCATCGTCACCGCCTGGGGCGACAACGGCGGCGAATGCTCCGTTTTCGCCGTGCTGCCCACGCTGCAGACCTACGCGGAGGGCTGCTGGTCCGGCGATCTCAGCGACGAGCATCTGGCCCGCCGCCTGAAAACCTGCGCCGATGCCGATCTGGACGGCTTCCTGGATCTGGATCTGCCCAACTATCCCCCGAACCGCAGCGACAATGATACGGAATCCATCAATTGCTCCCGGTACATGCTGTATCAGGACGCCCTGGCCGGTCTGTTCGCCCGCCTGATTGTGGAGGGGACGGACGCGCGGTACGCCTCTTATGTCCCGGTGCTTCAAAAGCGGAAGGAGGAGAACCCCCGCTGGGCGTATCTCTTTGAAACCCAGGAGGCGTTGTGCAGCGTACTGGCGGTCAAGGCGGAGCTGGGCCTCCGGCTCAAGAAGGCCTATGACGCGGGCGACCGCGAAGCCCTGTCGAGGCTGGCTAATCAGGATATTCCCGAGGCGGTCCGGCGGGTGGATGCCTTGACGGAGGCGGTGCGCCGCCAATGGCTGACGGATAACAAACGGTTCGGTCTGGATGTGCAGCAGATCCGTTACGGCGGTCTGCGCGCCCGGCTGGAGGAAGCGGCACGGGTGGTACATGATTATCTGGACGGCCGGCTGGAGTCCATCGACGAGCTGGAGCAGAAGCGCCTGTATTTCGACTGCCGCCCCGACGACGACGGGCAGGATATTCGGATCCAGCCCAACGTCTGGTCTCAAATGGTGACGGTCAACACGCTGTAACATCGATTTTAAGGTGAAAAGAGGATGCCATCATGCCGATTACCTTTGTTCCCGAAACCAAGACCTTCTATCTCGATACGGACAATACCAGCGCGATTTTCCGCGTGTATGATCAGGGATATCCTGACGGAATACTGGGGCAGGCGCATCCATCATGCGGACCTGACCCGTCTGCAAAGGTATATGCCTCCGGCTTTTCCCCCAACTACCCGGGCGCGGCAGACCGCAGCTGGAGTCTGACCTGATCCCCACGGAATATCCCGTATACGGCGGCGGTGATTACCGTTCTCCCGCCATACAGGTGCAGTTCCCCGACGGCAGCCGCCTGCTGGACCTGAAATACCACCGCCACCGCGTTTTGGAGGGTAAGCCGGAGCTGCCCGGCCTGCCGCATCTGGACGGGGCGGACGGCACGCTGGAGCTCACCCTGCTCGACGAATACCCGGGTTGAGGTGGTATTGAGCTACCTCTGTTTGAGAAAATCGATATCATCGCCCGCAGCGCCCGCATCTGCAACAACACCGGGGAGCCGCTGAAGGTGACCCGCGCCCTGAGCGCCAGTATCGATCTGCCCCGGGCGGATTTTGAGATGATCGGCCTGTACGGCGCCCATATCCGGGAGCGCCAGCTGGACCGCACGCCTCTCCGGCACGGCATTCAATCGGTGGAGAGCCGCCGCGGTGCTTCCAGCCATCAGCACAATCCCTTTGCGGCCCTGGTATCCCGGGAGACCACGGAGTCGTCCGGCGAGGCCTATGGCGCGGCGCTGATTTACAGCGGCAACTTTGTCATTTCCGCCGAGGTGGACAGCTTTGACACCACCCGGTTCCAGCTGGGCATCAACCCCTTTGATTTCTCCTGGAAGCTGGAGCCCGGCGAGGAATTCGTTACCCCGGAGGCGGTGATGACCTACACCGACCAGGGGCTCAACCGCATGTCCCAGAATTTCCACAACGCCTTCAAGCACCATCTGGGCCATACGCAGATCTGCAACAAGCCCCGTCCCATCGTCATCAACAACTGGGAGGCCACCTATTTTGATTTTGACGAGGAGAAGCTGTTCGGCATCATCGACTGCTGCAAGGGGCTGGGCATCGACACCTTTGTGCTGGACGACGGCTGGTTCGGACATCGCAACGACGATTATAGTTCCCTGGGCGACTGGGTGGTCAATACGGAGAAGCTGCCCCATGGGCTGGATGCCATCATCGAGCGGTGTGAGCTGAACGGACTGACCTTCGGCCTGTGGTTCGAGCCGGAAATGATATCCGAAGACAGCGATCTGTACCGCGCTCATCCGGAATGGGCCATCCATAGGAGGGGCGGCCCTTCTGCACCGGCCGCAGCCAGCTGGTGCTGGATCTGGCCAATCCCGAGGTCCTGGAATATCTGAAAAAGGCGTTGGGGGATATCCTGGGCGGCCATCGTATTTCCTATGTCAAGTGGGACATGAACCGCCATATGACCGACGCCTATTCCGCCGCCCTGCCGCCGGAACGGCAGCCGGAGATCTACCACCGGTATATGCTCCATCTGTACGCCCTGCTGGATTATCTCAACAAGCGGTTCCCCGATGTGACGTTCGAGGGCTGCCGGGCGGCGGCGGCCGGTTTGACGCGGGGATGCTGTATTACATGCCCCAGACCTGGACCAGCGACGATTCCGACGCCATCGAGCGGCTGAAGATCCAGTACGGCACGTCCTTCGCCTATCCGCCCCAGTGTATGACCGCGCATATTTCCGCCTCGCCCAACCATCAAATGGGACGTGTCACGCCTTACGATACCCGGGCGCGGGTGGCCATGAGCGCCTCCTTTGGCTATGAGCTGAACCCCTGTATCTCACCGATGAGGAGCGGGAGGAAATCCGGAATCAGACCGCCCGGTACAAGAAGATCGCCCCGCTGGTGACAGAGGGGGGATTTCTACCGTCTCATCAGCCCCTTTGAGCGCGAATGCTGTGCGTGGATGTTCGTTTCCCCGACCGGCGCAAGGCGGTGGCGGTGTATGTCCAGAAGCTGGGCGTGCCGGCCTGGCCCCGGAACCTGGTGTACCTGGACGGCCTGAACCCCTGATGCCCGGTACCGTATCGAAGAGCTGGACGGCGAATTCTACGGCGACGAGCTGATGCATGCCGGTATTGCCCTGCCTTGGATGGGCGATTTCCAGAGCGCGTCCTTTACCTTAGAGCAGGTGGAGGAATAAAAGATCGGCTGCAAACGGTTCTGTCCCCGGTTTTCCCTGGAATCAGAGGGGCGTACTCCATAAAGGGGCGTTTATAAAGCAAACGGCGCCGCCCGCATTTTTTTGCGGGCGGCGCCGTTTTGCGTTGGTACGAAAATGGTCAATACCGCTTCCCGGCTCCCGGCGGAGTGCCCGTCTTTGTTTCGTGCCGTGCCCCTTTTGGTACTCTCCTGTCTTGGCGTACCTCATTCCATCGTTCCTACCGCTTTTGACTGGTATGTTGGACAATAAAAAGCCGGTACATACCATAGGAATGTACCGGATGAAAAACAGGAAATAATTTATACTTTTTGTATATATTTTGCTCTTAAGATAAGCGGTTAAAGCCCAAGGGCTTCCACCCATTCCCGGATCTCTGCTTCGGATGCGCCGGAAGAAAATCTTTTGCCCTCAAGCCAGGTGCCTGTTCCCGCTGTTTGTTTAAGCAATTCTCCGCTTTCGCCCAAGCCGGAGTTGAGGAGGTGCAGAAGGAATAACCGTTTTTCCTGTAAAATCATTTGTCCGACAAAACCGTTTACCGGCCATGCGGCGATGCCCCACCAGATGGGATACCCTATCCATACGGTATCGTATTTCTCCCAGTTATCAACGGTTGCGGCCACGAGGGCTACATTCCTTTCGTTCGGGTTATCGTGCTCCTTCACCACGCGGCTGTTTTCGTCCGTCCAATCCAGATCACTGTCACTGTAAGGATTCACAGGCTCAAGCTCGAACAAATCGCCGCCTGTGGCAGATAGGAGAAATGGCGAAACTACTTGGCGTGCCTCCATCCACGCTCCGGTATTATGATAAAGAGGGGCTGCTGCCGTTTGTGGAACGCTCAAGCAGCGGGATCCGGATGTTTAAGGATACGGATTTTGAATGGCTGCAAATTATCGGTTGCTTGAAAAAGACGGGTATGCAGCTGGTGGATATTAAGCGCTTCATTGATATGGCCATGAAGGGTGATGAAAGTATTGATGAACGCCTCGCACTGATCCTTAAACAAAAGCAGTTGGTCGAACAACAGATAGAGGCGCTTACCAACACGCTGAAAACCCTGGAATTCAAAAAATGGTATTATGAAACCGCAAAGGAAGGGGAACAACCGAAATCCCCGCCATATGACATGGGATGAATTGCCGGAGAATTCCGTGAAACACGAAAAAAAGACTTCGCGGGAATAGATCTGCGTTTTATAGAAAGACAGCGTGAAAAGCCTTTCCGCCTTTCACGCTGTCTTTGTATGGGGGCATTTTTCAAACCGCCTCGTTATGTGGCGCGGCAAATGAGACGTCCTTCTGATTTCCGGCGGCGGCCGGAGTGCGAATCATTCGTTACAGATCGTCCGCATCCTGCTCCGGGACGGATCGTCCTCCGCCGTGCCGGTGTAGCTGCCCAGCACGTCGGAAGGGATTTCGCCGCGTCCCTGCCGCTTCAAAGTATTGGCGCTGTTTTGAGCGTCCGGGGTGAGGCGGGGTTCCGGCGGATGCGGATTTTGTAATGGCGGACGGGTTCCTGACCGGACATAGGAAAGCCTCCCTCAAT
>VOFE01000289.1_pt1 | contig 32001 bp, 41 predicted proteins | sample 5384071 | NCBI WGS metagenome assembly VOFE01 (sample SAMN12384724, study PRJNA508395) | human gut metagenome | isolation source: healthy gut D | host: Homo sapiens
TGTCCACGCGCTCAACGCCCGGGGCGATCATAACGTTGCCCTTCATGAGCCAGTTCTGGTCGTAAATGTTGGCGTAGCTCTGGATGGAGGAATCGCTGTTGGGATCAGCCAGACCTGCATTGCCCGCACCGAACCAGTTGCAGACGATGGTGCTGACGGTGCCATCGCCGTCGTCATAGACGATGGCAGAGTTCTCAACGGCTACCTGATAGCCCTCGGGCAGGTCATCCAGCACCGGGGTGCTTGCCACGACCTCGCCGGTCTTCATATCGAGTGCAAGAAGGTTTACGGTGTCCTGATTATCGGTGAACAGCACAAGGTTCGGTGTCAGTGTGGGCGAGCAGCCGCCGCCCCATGCAAGACCGCCGCCGGTGGTCTTATCGCCTTCGCCGCTCACCTTTGCACCCGCGCTCTCATAGGGCGTGCACCATACAACGTTCACACCTTCTTCCGCACGCAGAAGATAGCAGTTCTGGTTGGTGAGGATCACCGCACCGTCCTTGGAGGCGGCGATGCCGTTCTCGGCACCCTCGCCGGGGGTCAGCTCGTAGACAAAGACAGCCTTTGAAAGGTCTGTCTGCTCGCCATTCAGGATCGCATCAATGGCAGAACGGGCAATATAGCCGATGACGCCCTGCTGCTGGCGCTGCGGATAAATGCGGAAGCCTCCCGTTGCAAACCAGAGGTTTCCGTCATAGTCAAAGACCACGGACAGAAGATTCTGCGTCAGCTCTTTTCCAAGCGCGGCTTCGGCAGCAGCCTTGATATCAATGTCCAGCACCTTCTCAAATTCGGGCAGCACATTGCCGTTTTCATCTGTTGCACGGAGCATCAGCACATGGTTGTTGCTCGTGGGGCAGACGATGCGGTTGGATTCGTCAATGAAGGTATAGGAGCTCTGGATAACGTAACCGCCGCCGTCATGCTGTTTGGGGGAGAAATAGCCGAGCGTCTTTGTCTCTTCGGCGTTCAGGTCTCGGATGGCGATGCCGCCCAGCAGCGGCACAACGGCATGGCCGTAGCTGTCAAAGTAGATAGCGGGCGAAGCATTTGCATTCGTCGTCTCATAGGAAACGTTGATCTCCGGGGTAGATCGCAAGCGGCAGGATCTCATCCGTTGAATCTGTGTTGTAGCCGTCGTGATGAATGTTTGCATCGCTCTTGGCCATGTAGGGTTTTCCTCTACCTGCTTGGGGTTCAAGGCCTTCACAGGCAGTGCCGCAGAGGTCGTCTCCGCAGCAGAGGGCTGCACCACGGCGGACGGTGCAGCGGGCTGCGAAGCGGCAGCACTGTCTGCCGGCGTCTGTGTACCGCCGCAGGCAGCCATGGAAAGGCACAATGCTGCGGTCAGCGACAAGCTCAACGCAGAGTGGACGATGTTTCTCTTTTTCATAAACAGTTCTCCTTATTGTGTTCGTTGCGGTCAGACCAGTGCTGCTCCGCCTGATTTTTTTGATCCAGCCAGATGCGGAATCCCTGCCGCAAGGCGGCTTCGGTCACCGGCTCCAGCAGAAAGTAGTCTGCACGCAACCGGAAGGCATGGAGCGAAAAATCCAGATCGCTGCACCAGATAATGCGTGTCTGTGGACAAAGCGCGCGCAGATGCTCTACTGCATTCAATCCGTCGACCCCCGGCAGGGCGATCACGGCATTTGTCAGCGGCTCGCAGCGCGCGGCTTCAAAAAAGCTTTCCTGATCGTGGTAACAGTCCATTTCGGGAACAAGCAATGTTCGGCGCAGAACTGCGAGATCTGCTCTGCCCAGAAAAGCTTCCTGCACCCTGCTGCTTGTCAGCACGGCAATTCGGTACACAGCGTCCCTCCTTCCTTCTGCCGTTGTTGAGGTTCTCTGTCTCTAGTATACGGGTGGATGCGGCTGTTTCAAGCTGTTTGGCACGAAAGCCCGGTTTCCGTCACGAAATCCCATTTTCGGCTGCGACATAACCGGGCAACTGTGCTATAATCAGGATGAAAGAGTTTATAAAGGAGGTTGGAAGCTGTAGCAATAGCTTCCTGGTACAGCATGAGATTTGCGATCGTCGATGACCTTGATACGAGCGCACACTGCTGAAGGAGCGCTTGGCACGGCAGCTGAGTCAGCGCGGTACAGAAGCAGAGCTTTTAGAATTTGACAGCGGAGAAGCCTTTCTGGCGGCAGAAAGAAGCGCAGCGCTTTACCGCTGCATTTCTGGATATTTACATGAATGGTTTAAGCGGCATGGATGCGGCAAAGGAACTTCGGAAAACCGATGCAGACTGTCTTCTGGTTTTTACCACCACCTCGACAGACCACGCACTCGAGGGGTTTCAGGTACGGGCATTTCATTATTTGGTCAAGCCCTTTTCAGAGGCCGAGTTGTCCGGTCTGTTGGATGAAATGCTCGCAAAACTCCCCCGCCCGGAGCCGGTTTTGACGGTGAAGGTGGATGGCAGCGACATCCATTTGCGCTATCGTGATATCATATCCGCCGAGCATTTCGCCCACATGATCAATATCCGCACCACTGCCGGCAAAACGCTTGCTACGCGCCAGAGCTTCAAGCGTTCACGAGCCGCTCAAAAAAGATCCGCGCTTTTTTGTCTGTGGACGTGGTACGATCATCAATATGGAGAATGCTGCCGATTTTCAGGCTGCCGCCTTCTGTATGACGGACGGCAGCCGCGTCTATGTCAGTCAGGAGCTTTTGAAAGCTGCACGGCAGGCCTTTATGGAATTTCTGCTGCAAAGGGGGCGTGCGGATTGAAGGACGTTCTGCGCCCGGTTCTGGAACTTACGGTCGTGTTTCCCGGCCTGCTGCTTGCGTATTTTCCGGTGCGCTCCTATCTGAAGCAGTCTTCCGCAAAGCTTGCGGTATGGGAGGTGCCGCTGCTGTTCGGGCTTTGCCTTGGCGGCGGGCTGTTTTGCTATCATTTCGGCCTCTCGACCGCGTTCCCCTTGCTGCTCATAACGATTGTGACAATTTTCCTGTATCTCAAAACGCTGCGGCTCTCTCTCTGGAAATCCGGGACCATCGCGCTGGCGGTCTGCGCGGTATTTGCGTGCCTGAATAGCCTGTCCCGGGCCGTTGGTACGGTAATCACGATCCGGATGCAGCTGCCGCCGGACAAGCCGTGGTTCTGCTTTGGCGCCTGCACTTTTATAAACGGTCTGCTGGCTGACCGCTGCTGCAGCCTATTATCCCGCCACCCACGCAGTGCGCGCAATGGTGGAGGATGACAATTTTGCGCAGACGTGGTATGTGTTCTGGGTGCTTCCGATGGTGTTCATCCTGCTGAATCTTTTTATAACCCCGCGCTACCAGATAACACTTCAGACAGGCCGGGTCTTGCAGGTCTACATCGTTATGAGCATCGCGCTTTTGTTTTTGCTGTTCATGTTCAATGCGATCTTTCTGCTGATGGCAACCAGCCTTAACCGGAATGCGAGATTGCAGCAGGAAAATCAGTTGCTTTCCATGCAGCAGCAGCGCTATGAAAGCCTGAAAGCCGCCATTGAAGAAGCCCGGCAGGCGCGACACGATATGCGCCACCAGCTGAATCAGATCTCCGCACTGGCCGAGGCAGGAGATCTGGATAACCTGAAGGCTTACCTTGCAAAAACGGTCTCCCGGATCCCGGATCTGGATATGAATTTCTGCGAAAACCGTGCAGCGGACAGTGTTGTCGGCTATTATTGCGCCCTTGCAAAGCGTGAGGGTGTTCCCTTTTGTGCCAAACTCGACTTACCACAGGTGCTTCCTGTGGACGAGATGGATCTGTGTCTGGTGCTGTCTAATCTTCTGGAAAATGCATTGAAGCCAGCCTTCGCACTGCACCCGCCCGGCGCAAGATCGAGATCACCGCGTATGTCCATGCCGAGCGGCTTCTTCTGGTCGAAGTGGAAAACGCATTTGACGGTCCACAGCTTGCCGGTGAACAGCAAGAACAGCACGCTGGTCAGATCGCCGCTGATGATGGCCAGCAGGTAGCCGTTGGCGCCCAACTTGAAGCCCACCAGATACAGCACATAAAACGCCATGGTAGCCACGGTGCACAGCACGCCGTCCACCGCCACCAGCTTATTCCACTGGCGGCTGCGCACGAACTGGGTGCACAGGGTGCGCAGACAGCTCATGAGCACATAAATGTAGATCAGCAGGCCGTACTGCGCCATATCCGGCAAAAACTGGGTGACCGGCCAGCACAACACCAGAATGCCAAAGCCGCCCAGAATGGTGAGCAGGCCATTGGTGAACACCTGTTTTTCGCTGTTGCCCTTGTCCAGACCAAAGCGGATGATGGCGTTGGACATGCCCATGGACACAAAGGGGATGAGCAGGTTCGCGTACTGGCTCAGGATCTTGGACAGGCCCAGATCGGAGATCTCCGCCATTGCATAGGTCAGGAACGGCTGGACGATCAGGGTGAGCAGCTTGGACGAAAAGCTGGAGATCGCAAAGATCAAAGTATTGCCGGCCAGTTTGGAATATTTATCGCCGGTCTTTTTTTCGTTTTCCAAGGGAATTTCCCTCCGTTTTTACGATAGATTATCTTTTCAGCAGCTCCCGCCGGACCTGAGAGCTTTCCAGTCCGGCAGCAGCTTTTCCACCTCGGCCCAGAAGGCCGGGCTGTGGTTGGCCTGCAAAAAGTGGCAGTACTCGTGCACTACCACATAGATCTGCGCTGCAGGCGGCTGTTGTACAGCTGCAGCGCAAAGGTGATCTGCCGCTTTGCCATAAAGCACACGCCCCACCAGCTGGTCATGCTGCGCACTTTGATGACAGGCTTGTGCCCGCCCAGCACTCCGGCAAAGGCCGGGTAGACCTTATCGCTCATGGCGGTAAAGTAGGCCAGCGCCGTGGCCTTGTCCGGCAGGTCGGCGTTGTCCTTGTTGAGCTTCGTGATATTCTTCACCCGGGTATCCCGGATCCACTGGGCGTTTTGCAGCACAAAACGGTCAGCCTGCTCCAGACTGGCCGTCAAAGGGATGCTTACCATCACGGTGCCGTTGCTGCGCACCCGCAGATGCAGCTGCTTTACCTTTTTGCGCACCAGCTCGTACTGGATGCCCTCCACGCTGCGCAGCTGGGTGCACGGCTTTGTCGGCATCTCAGGCCTTGCTCCGCATCAGGCGGCCAAGGGGCAGCTGCGCCAGCACCACGGCGGCAAACAGCAGCACGCAGCCGGTAGATTCCCGGAAAGAAAGGTTCTGGTGCAGCAGCAGCCAGCCGCCCAGGGCGCTGAACACGCTTTCCAGACACATGATCAGGCTGGCAACGGCGGGGTTCAGGTCCCGCTGGCCCAGGATCTGCAGGGTGTAGGCCACGCCGCTGGACATGATGCCGCAGTACAGGATGGGCCCGGCGTAGGTGACAAACTCTGCCATGGCAGGCTGCTCGAACAGCAGCGCCGCCACGGTGCTTTCCACCGACACCACAAAAAACTCCACAAGGCTCAGGCGCACGCCGTCCATCTGCGGGGAGAAATGATCCACCGCCATGATCTGGAAGCTGAACAGCACCGCACACAAAAGCAGCAGCCCGTCGCTGCTCTGGATGCTGCCAAAGCCGTCCTTCATGCACAGCAGGTACAGCCCCACCACGGCAATGGCCATGCTCACCCACAGCTGTGCGCTGCCCTTACGCCCCAGAAACAGGCCGAACACCGGCACCAGCACCACATACATGGCGGTCAGGAAGCCCGCCTTTGCGGTGGAGGGGTCCAGCGTGATGCCCAGCTGCTGCGCCGCGCTGGCCAAAAACAGCAGCGTACCGCACATAAGCCCGGCTTCTTTCAGCAGCTTACGCTCGGCAGAAGTCTTGGGCTTGCCATCCGGCCTGCCCTGCCGGTGGTGCAAGGCGTCAAACGCCTTGACCGTGGGCATCAGCACCAGTACCGCCATCCAGCTGCGCCCTGCCAGAAAGGAGAACGCGCCCATGCCGGAGCCGGCGCTCTGCGCCACAAAAGCTGTGCCCCAGATCAGGGCGCACAGCATCAGCAGCATTGAATTTTTCGTCTGGTTCGTCATCCGGCAATGCCCTCCACCTTCATCAGGCCGTACAGGTAGTACCGGCTGGAATCATACGAGATGGTCACGCGGTACTGCGCCGCCGGGTCCAGCCCGGAAATGGTGCAACGGTAGTCGGTGCCATCGGTTTTGACGTAGTAGGTGCTGTCCGGCACATACTCTGCGCCGCCGTCCACCTTTTTCCACAGTGCCACCTTGAACTTCTGGGTACCCTCGGCGGTGCCGCAGGCCATAATGTTCAAACTGCCGCCCGGCACGGTAAAGTAGCCGGTGTTGCGGCTCCAGATGCCGTTGAACACCGCGTACAGGCAGCCGTCTGCGGTGGCGGTGGCATACTTTGCCGAGGCATCCGCAATGCCCTGAATGATCAGCGGGTCGGCGGTGGCTTCTGCCCAGCGGGTGGTGTCCTCCTCCTGCACTTCCTCGGAGTGGCCGGTTATCTTCTGCGCCACCTTTTTCAGGGTCTCCTTGCAGCCGGTCAGGCTAAGCACCATCACCGCCGCCAGCAGCAATGCCAAAAGCTGTTTTTTCATCTTCATAGCTTTCCTCATAGAAACAAAGAAACTTTTCTTTTTCGTGCGTCTCTGCCAACGGGCAGATACAGGGTAAGTATACCGCATTTTGCCGCTCTGCACAAGATACCTGTGTTTATTTTGTGCGGTTTGCCGCCTGTTTCTGCACAAATTTTCACCCATTCAGCGCCCGCAGCGCTGCGCACTCGGCCTCGGCCAGCGCGGGAGCCTCCGGCCCGAACAGACTGCCGTAGCGGTACAGTGCCCAGCCGCCCGCCGCCTGCTGCCGTAAGTCCTTTACCTGTGCCGCAAGCGCGCTGCCGGTGCTCCAGCCGGATACGCTGTCCGGGTTCGCGCCGCCGTCCCCGGTGCCCACCCGGTACGCGCCCAGCCCAAAGTACAGCGCCACATCCCCCGCCCGGGGATAGCTAAGCCACGCCGGGACGATGTTTTCAAAGGCAAAGCGGGTGCTGCCGGAGTGCAGGGTAAAGCCGTAGCCCCAGTACACCTGCGGGCAGAGGTAGTCGATGACCTTTTCCTCCCCGCCCGCCGCCAGCCATGCGGTCACATCGCTGTACTGCTGGTCGAGGTCGTTGTCCGGGTTGCCCTGCGGGCTGATGCCGAACCGCAAGGTGGGGTCTGCCGCCTTTACGGTGCGGTACACTTGTGCCACCAGCGCGGTGACGTTCTGCCGCCGCCACGCGGCAAGGTCGGCTGCGCCGCTTGCCGCAAACTGCACCGCGTCCACAGCGGCATCGGTGGTGGGGTAAAAGTAATCGTCAAAGTGGATGCCGTCCACCGGGTAGTTCTGCACAAGCTCTGCCACCCCCTGCACCACATAGTCTGCGGCGGCAGGCACGGCGGGGTTCAGGTACAGCCCCTCCCCGGCGGTGCACAGCCAGTCCGGGTGGGTGTTGGCCAGATTATTCTCTGCCAGATTCGGCGGCATCGCCGCCGAGGAGCGCAGGCGGTAGGGGTTGACCCACGCCTCCACCCCGATGCCCCGGCGGTGCGCCTCGGTCAGAAAGACATCCAGCGGGTCAAAGCCGGGGTCCTTGCCCTGCACCCCGGTGCACAGATGGCTCCACGGGAACAAACTGCTGCGGTACAGCGCGTCCCCCCGAAGGGGCGCACCTGCGCCAGCACGGTGTTCAGTCCCAGCCCGGCGCAGTTGTCCAGCAGCTGCGCCGCCCCGGCCCGGAACGCCTCTGCCGAGGAGAAATCCAGCTCTGCCCATTCGAGATAGCTGACCCAGACAGCCCGCCACTCCCCGGCAGGCAGGGCAGGGTCAGGGTGGCGGGGGGTATCCTGCCCGGGGCGGCAGTGTGGTCTGCATGCCGCCTTTTGCCTCGGCGCAGGTACCACCCCCCCCGCCGCGCAGGCAGCTGCGCCCGCCCCGGCCAGAAAGGCCCGGCGGCCAAAGCGGCGGTTTTGCCTTGGCTTTAGGCCGGCGTCCTGCGCCGCTGGGTCATACGGTCTCCTCCTGCCCCTTATACAGAGGCAGAGCTGCCCAGCCACGGGCACAGGCCAGCAGCACCCAGAGGATGTTCGTCCAGAAGGCAAGGGCGCTCATGCCCGCATAGCGCGTCAGCAGCCAGAATAAAAGCCGCAGCGCTTCGAGATGCACACCAGCTGAAGCTGCCGCTGGATGGGCTTGCCGTGCTGGTATTCCACTCGGCAGCAGCAGGGCGGGCCAGGCCAGCGCCGAGCAGAGATAGCCCAGCCCAGCCGTGGCACCCAGCTTGCTGAGCATCAGCAGCACGAACACGCCGGAAATAATTGCGCTTTTGTCCTTGCCGGTGCGCCCTTTTGCGCCGCCAGGAAACAGCACCGCGATGCCGGCCAGACAGAACGCGATCTGTTCCAGCCCGGAACGTCCTGCCAGGCCAGCACAAAAAATCCGTTGAGCATGGACACGCCGCCGCCGAGGCCAGCAGGAAAAAATACCAGGTCTTGCGTGTGAAATTTAATTTTTTCATAAAGTTCCTCCGGCGGGTTGGGCGTTTGCGCCCGGCCTGAAAAAATGGGGAGGCGCACAAAAAAAGAATTGTAAATATTATAGCACAAACCCCCGCAGGTTGTGTTACAATAAGGAAAACTCTTTGACCTTTGGGAGGGGTCTTTCCATGAACGCTGTTTTTTCCGTCTGTCCTTTTGGCCGTGCGCTGGGCATCATCATTTTCCTGCTCCCGCCGGGAGAACACCCGCCGCAGCCAGTACGGCCCCGCCGGGCTCAGGGAGTTCCGCACCGACCTGCCGCTGGACGACTGCTTTGACCGGCTGGACCAGCACAGCGAGGACGACCTATGAGTGCCGCCGGGAGAACGACGGCAGGAGTGGGGGTTTCCCTCTGCTGCACCTGACGTCCTGCACCAGCCCACGGCCAGCAGCCGCTCCAGGGGATGCCCGCCGACGGACTGGAACAGCTGCCCAACGCGGTGTTCCCCGACGGCGTGAGTATAGCGACCAGTTGGTTCTTTACGGTAGGCGGTTATGGTATTAAGAATGTTATCCACCGCCCCTCACTTTTACAATAAACTTTTCGCTTATGATACCGTACTACGCACAAAATTATGATCCTTATTGAAGATTGCATGAAAATGTGCTATGATAAAATTGATAAATTAGGATTTAGAGGATGTGAATGAGCAGCATGAAGAAAACAAAAGAAGGAATTAATTTGAAAAAACTCTTTAGGCTGAAGAATACAGGCAGTATCTTTGTGATTGCGGGACTTTTGATAATTTTGGTAATAGCGCCGTACACATATATCCTGCAAAGTTCTTACACTAAGACCGCCCTTGAAACAGAAATTGCGTGTGATACAGCGAGTGCAGATGCAGTACACAAACTTGTGAATGGAAGAATCGATAAAGAAGATTTTGATCAAATCAAAGATCAATCTGATGAAAAGAAGCAAATATATAAAGATATCTCTTCATATTTCAATGAAATCAGAACATTGAATTCTACTCGATATATTTACACCGCTACAAAAAATGAAGAAGGAAAATTCGTTTATGTGGTAGACGGTTTGGATTCGGATGCAGATGATGTAAGGCACCCTGGAGATTATATTGAGGAAGAAATGGTTCCGTATATTGATAGGGCTATTTCTGGGGAGAATGTGTACTCTCAGGATATCATTGATACAACATGGGGTCCGATTTTTACGGCTTGCTATCCTGTAAGCGCAAATCATGATGGGACAGGAGAAATCATTGGCGCATTTTGCATTGAAATGGATATGCAATCAGCTTATGGAATGGTTGAAGAGACGAATCATATTTCCATCATCTGCGGTTTAGTCGCAGGAGTTGTATTGCTTTTAATTTGTCTATATACCTATTATGTTTACCAGAAAAACAAGGCAGAAGAGCAAAAACAAAAACAATTATTAATGACCGCTGCTGAGGAAGCAAATGCTGCCAACAAAGCAAAATCTGCGTTTTTGCTTAGTATTAGCCATGACATCAGAACGCCGATGAATGCCATTATTGGATTTACAAACATTGCGCTTCACCAGAACACAGTTTCAGATATTCATGATAGCTTGGAGAAAGTTCAACAAAGTTCGAATCATCTTCTCTCTTTGTTGAATGACGTTCTGGATTTTACTCGCATTGAAAGTGGAAAAGTTATCATTTCACCTGAGCCAGTGGACATTACTCAATTGACAGATAACGTCCAGGCGATTATGAATGGACTTCTTTATACCCGAGATCTTAAGTTTGAATTACATAGAGAAATACCAAAGAACCTATATGTCCTTGCGGATGTTATGCGTATTCGGGAAGTTCTGGTGAATCTTCTTGGCAATGCTGTAAAATTCACAAAGGACGGTGGAAAGATTACTTTGGATATCAGCAGTTACCCCGGAACGGATGAGAAACATATCATAATTCGTTATGTAGTTCAAGATAATGGTATTGGCATGAGTGAAGAGTTCCAGAAAGAATTATTCAAGCCGTTTTCACAAGAAGATAATGCTAATGCCAGAACTAAATATAAGGGAACCGGTCTTGGCATGGCCATCACAAAAAAATATATAGATATGATGGGCGGTTCAATTGCTGTTGAGAGCAAAAAAGGTGTAGGTACTACATTCACTGTGGAGATTCCACTGGAGTTGCCAGAACAAGTTATTCAATCAAAACAAAAACAACCTCTGCATAGAGATTTGACAGGTGTTCATGTTCTTATGGCTGAGGATAATGATCTAAATGTTGAACTTGCTACGATAATGCTGGAAGATGCCGGTATGACCGTAACACGCGCATCAGATGGAAAAGAAGTCGTGAATTTGTTTAAAAATCATCCACGAGACACATACGATCTTATTTTGATGGATATTATGATGCCAAACATGGATGGACACCAAGCTACGAAAGCTATTCGAACCATGGGTATAGAGCGCCTCGATGCGGTTAGGATTCCAATTATAGCTTTGTCTGCAAATGCTTTTATAGATGATATTCAGGAATCCCTGGATTCAGGCATGAATGACCATATTTCCAAGCCGATTAACATGGAGGAATTAATCGATACTATCACTAAATACATTAAACACGATTAGGAAAACAAAGTCGATATGAAACGGAGGGGCTATGGGAGCCGGCAAACGGATCTGTCCGAACTGCGGTCGCAAATGAAACAGCAGTTCATCGGGCTGTTGCCAACCCATATTGATGGCAATGTCCGCATGGCGGGCAAATATAAATTAGAAAGTGAGCCATGTAAATCCAAAATAGGAACAGTAAGTGTCGAGTTTCGTACCCAAAAATTCTTGGGGACGGTTCTGGGTACAAAGAGCCGTTTTAGAGACAAAAAGACACCCACTCGGGGTGTTTTTTTTATGGCGTCAGGACTGGAGCAATTCTTTTAGCTCCTCCGGGGTGTTCACGTTGCACACCACGGCATCGGGCAGGGATGTCCCCTCCAGGGAGATGGCCTGCCCGCCGACGGACTGGAACAGCTGCCCAACGCGGTGTTCCCCGGCGGCGAGGGCCGCCTGAATGGCCGGGAGGCACTGTTTGGTGTAGACGCCGCAGAGCGGGTGGAGGCGGCCAGCGCGGTCCCGCAGGGCCCAGGCGGGCCAGCTCTGGTCTGCAAAGCTGGCCAGAAACTCGGCTGCGGCCCGGTCAAAACAGGGCATATCACAGGCGGCGACCACAAGGCCGTCGCTCTGGCAGGCGGAAAGCGCTGCTGCCAGCCCGGCCAGCGGGCCCATGCCGGGCCGCGCGTCCGGCACCGGGGCAAAGCCAGTGCCCGCGGCCAGCTCCGGGGTGTGGGTGCTGAGCAGCTTTTCGTCAAAGCCCGCAAAGGCGGCGCGGAGCCCGTCCAGAATGAGGGCCCCGCTGCCATTGGGCAGCAGGGCTTTGGGGCTGCCGCCCATCCGGCGGTTCTGCCCGCCTGCAAGGATCAGCGCCCCCAGTGTGATGTGGCTCATGCCATGACCTCCCAGTGTCGTGTTTTTGTCGTTGGATGGTTTTTGTGGTTGCTTTTTGAAGCAACATGCTATATTATATAATATGTTATGTACCGCAAAAGTGCAAGCCTCTCCGTCCATTTTCCGCGTGCCGCTTCTTGATCTCTTGCAGGCCGCGCGCTGGCGCTCATTCTATGATACTGAATATAACGGGTAAAAAGGAGAATATACCATGATCGGAACCATTGCCAACGCCAGCACGATTCTGGTGGGCAGCATCATCGGCAGCACCCTGCGCAAAGGCTTTGACGAAAAATATAAGAACATCATGATGGATTCCATGGGCCTGGCTGCCACGGCGCTGGGCATCAACTCCATCGTGCAGGCCATGCCTGACTCCAAATACCATGTGCTGTTTATCGTCAGTCTGGCGCTGGGCGGCATCATCGGCACGGCCCTCTCGCTGGACACCCTGTTTGACCGGGCGGTGTCCAAAATTTCCAAGGGCTCTAATCTGGCGCAGGGGCTTTCCACGGCCATCCTGCTCTACTGCGCGGGCACCCTGTCCATCCTGGGCCCCATCCAGAGCGCGCTGCAGGGGGATAACACCTATCTGTTTACCAATGCGATTCTGGACGGTATCACGTCCATTGTGCTCTCTTCCACATTCGGGATCGGCATTGCGCTGGCGGCCATCATCCTGTTCTGCTGGCAGGGTGCCATCTACCTGCTGGCGGGCCTTATTGCTCCGTTCATCACCGATACGCTGATGACGGAGATCAGTCTGGTGGGCGGCGTGCTGATCTTTGCCTCCGGCCTGGGCATCCTGGGCATCAAGAAGATCAAGACCCTCAACCTGCTGCCGGCTCTGCTCATTCCGCCCGTTGCCGTCACCATCCTGGCTCATTTTGGGATCTGAAAACGCCTTATTATAACATCTCTGCGATTACGGGCAGCGCTTTTCCAAGGCGCTGCCCTTTTTGTGTCTCCCATTATCCTCGGTTAGATATAACATATCTTGTTTTTGATCGTGCTGTTATAATATGCCTTGACAAAAAATTGTCTAAATGCACAAATTGGATGGATTTACTTTGTACAACTCTCTGATTCTGGCTGTTTTGACACAAAAATGTGAATAAAGTGTTGATATCCGCAAGATGGCTTGTTATAATACATGACAGGAAAACGGAGAGGCAAAAGCGAGGCAGGACAGGGTGGAGCGCGCCCTGTCTGCCCGCGCTTTTGCAACGGAGTATTTCAGAAGAGAAAGGATCTGTTCACGATGTATGATTTTGACAAAGTGGTAGACCGCCGCGGTACCAGCAGCATCAAGTGGAATTTCCAGGATGATTTTGGCCAGCATGATGGCCTGCTGCCCTACTGGATCGCGGATACCGATTTTGCAACGGTTCCGGAAGTGGTGCAGGCACTCCAGAAGCGCTGCGACCATCCCGTGATCGGCTATTCCGATCCGCTGCCCGGCGTTTACACCGCCATCCAGGGCTGGTGGGACCGCCGCCACGGCTGGAAGCCCGAGACCGACTGGATGCTGCTGAGCTACGGCGTGGTCACCGGCATTTACTTCACGCTGGACACCGTGGTGCCCAAGGGCGAGAAAGTCCTGACCTTTACCCCGGTGTACGACCCGTTCTTTGCAGCCATCAAGAACAGCGGCCACACGCTGGTGGACTGCCCGCTGGACCACAAGGACAACTACTACACCATCAACTGGGAGCTGCTGGAGAAAGAGCTGGCCGACGGCGTCAAGGCTGTGGTCTTCTGCAACCCCCACAACCCCATCGGCCGTGTCTGGACCGAGGAAGAGATGGCAAAGCTGGTGGAGCTGTGCGTCAAGTACAACGTCTACCTGCTGAGTGATGAGATCCACGGCGATTTTGGCCTGACCCGCAAGTACACCACCGCGGGCAAGTTTACCCAGATCTACGACAAGCTGGTGGTCTACACCGCCATCAGCAAGACGTTCAACCTGGCCGGCTTGGGCTCCTCCTGCATGATCATCCCCAATGCGGAGCTCAAGCAGAAGATCCAGGACGCTTATGACAGCCGTTGGATGTTCGGCCCCTCCGACCTGGCGTTCACCGCCATGGAAGCCGCTTACACCTACGGCGACCAGTGGGTGGACGAGCAGTGCGAGTACCTCAAGGGCAGCGCTGAGATCGTCCGCAAGTTTGTGGAAGAGAAGATGCCCGAGGTCAAGGTCACCATCCACGAGGGCACGTTCCTGATGTGGCTGGATATGACCTGCTTTGGCAAGACCAGCGATGAGCTGACCGAGATCTTCGCCAAGGAGTACGGCCTGGCCATTGGCAACGGCGCGCACTACGGCAAGCAGGCCGATGGCTATATGCGCCTGAACATCGGCTGCGCCCGCAGCATCCTGCAGAAGCGGCCTGGATCAGATGGCCAAGATGTACGCGGATTACAGTAACAAGTAAGTTTTTGTTCTTCTAGCCGCGGGCCTACTCCCCGGGCTTTTTGAAACGGCTGTCCCACACAGCCGCTTGTCCGCCACACACCCATAAAAGGAGGAAAATCTCATGAGCAACACTCCCGAGACCAGCCATAAAAAGCTGAACTTCATGGACTGCATGGGCATGGCAACCGGTCAGATCATCGGTTCCGGCATCATGGTCCTGACGGGCATCGTCATTGGCATGACGGGCCACGGCACCCCGTACGCGTTCATCCTGGGCGCTCTGCTGGACATCCTGACCTGCGTGCCCTACATCATCCTGACGGCTACCATCCCCGCTTCCGGTGCAGGCTACACCTACATCAAGCGCCTGATGGGCGATAAGGCCAGCTTCATGTACATCGGCATGTTCGTGCTGAGCCAGGTGCTGATCGCTACCTTTGCAAAAGGCTTTGCAAGCTACTTCTGTTCCATCTTCCCCAGTTCAACGAGATGCTGGTGGCGATGCTGGCTCTGACCGTCTGCACCATCGTCAACATCGTTGGCCTGAAGACCACTGCAATCGTCCAGAACCTGATGGTCGCTTTCCTGCTCGTCAGCCTGTTCCTGTTCATCGGCTTCGGCCTGCCCAAGGTCGATTGGAGCACGCTGGCCATCAGCGCTGCCAACACCATGCCCAACGGCCCCATGAACTTCTTCACCGGCGTTGCTCTGCTGAGCTTTGCCTGCGGCGGTGCGAAGTTCATCGGTGAGAACGCCGACGACATCGAGAACCCCGCCCACACCATCCCCAAGGCCATCGTCCTGTCCACCTCCATCGTTGCCGTGTTCTATGCTCTCATTGGCATCGTCGCTTCCGGCGTGCTGCCCGTTGAGGATGTTGCATTCGAGAACCTGACCCTGGTCGCCAAGGAGATCTTCCCCACCTGGCTGTACCTCTTCTTCGTCTTCGGCGGCGCTGTGTTTGCCCTGCTGACCACCCTGAACGGCACCCTGAGCTGGGTCACCCGCGGCCTGCAGGCTGCTGCCCGCGACGGCTGGCTGCCTGAGAAAGTGGCTGAGGAGAACAAGGCCGGCACCCCCGTCATCCTGCTGATGGTCTTCTACGCCATGGGCGCGATCCCCATCCTGACCGGCATGGACCTGACCCTGATCTCCAACATGGGCGTCGGCACCGATATGCTGTCCGAGTTCATGGTCCTGCTGGCCTGCTGGAAGCTGCCCGACGTTCTGCCCGAGGAGTTCGCAAAGTCCTCTTTCGCCATGAAGAAGAGCACCCTGCACACCATCCTGATCTTTATTGGCGCCCTGATGCTGTTCTCCTCCTATGTCAACCTGTCTGACCTGACCGTTCCCGCGGCGATCGCCTGCGTGATCTTCATCGGCGTGCTGTTCGTCTACATGCAGTTCCGCAACAAGCATGTTCAGGCCAAGAAAGCCAACAAGTAATCTCCAAAACCTCTTCATATCATACCTCTAACCAAATACTTCGGGAATTCTGTGGCACAGAGTCCCTGCGCGGAAAAGGGATGCCAAGGAAGCTTGCGCATCTCTTTTCTGCGGTTTCGGGGAAATGAGCGCTTTTCACAAAATACGGCGGCATTCTCCCTGCGTTTTTGAAAAAGAGCGTTTTGAAATCGAAAAATCCAATGGAGAAAGGACTGATTAAAAAGCCATGGAACGTTTTGCGATCATCGGGTTTGGGTGCGCGGGCTACCACGCCCTGCGGGCCATCCGTGAGGCAGGCTGTGACGCCATTGTGGATGTGTACAGCGATACCGACATGCCGCCTTACAACCCCATGCTGACCACCTATTACACGGCAGGCCGCCTGCCCTACGAGGGGCTGTTCCCCTTTGGCTCGCTGGACAGCATTGCCCGGCAGTACAAAGCCAATGTCATCACGCACACCCGGGTGGCTTCCGTGGACGCGGCTGCCAAGACCGTCACCACTCAGGACGGCGGCTGCGCCGCTTACGATAAGATCCTTGTGACCACCGGTGCCACGGCCTTTGTGCCGGGCAGTTTTGCCAGCCTGAAAGGCGCATTCTGTATGCGCACTGTGGACGATGCCGTCAAGCTGCACGACGCCATTGCCAAGCGGGATTACAAGGACGCTGTCATCGTGGGTGCCTCCATGGTGGGCATCAAGGTGGCAGAACTGCCCCACAAGCGGGGCTGCCACGTCACCCTGGCCGATATGGCTCCCCATTTTTGCCCTGGCCGCCTATCCGGAAGTTTCCGAGATGATCGAGGCCCGGCTGGAAAAGATGGGGATCGATATGGTCTTCGGCAAAGCCATTGCGGGCGCGGTGGAGCACACCGACGCGGGCGGCAACATCACCGGCACCACGGTCCAGCTGGCCGACGGCAGCGCCATTGAGACCGAGCTTCTGGTGCTGAACATCGGCACCCTGGCGGCCACGGGAATTCTGGACCCGCAGCAGATTCACATCGAGCGCGGCATCGTCGTAGACGAGCGGATGCGCACCTCAGCCGAGGGCATCTATGCCGCAGGCGACTGCTGCCAGGGCAACAACCTGCAGTCCGGCCAGACCCAGATCATCGGCCTGTGGGCCAATGCGGGTGTGCAGGGCCGGGTGGCAGGCCGCAACATGGCAGGCCAGCCGGATGAGACGGACGGCAACATCCTGCACAACATCACTCATTTCCTGGATATGGACTTCATCGGCCTGGGCGACAACCGCCTGACGGGCGACGTCCGCACCTACCTGGCCCCGGACAAGGGTTTTTACCTGCAGACCGTCCTCAAGGACGGCAGGCCGGTAGGCTTCAACATCCTGGACAATTACGGCGTTTCCGGTATTCTCAAGGCACACCTGATCCGGCTTTTGCGCGGCCAGCCCTGCCGCTTTACGCCGGAACAGCGGGGCCAGCTGATACGCTACGGCCTGGAAGAATCTTTCATTGACCAACTGGAGGCGACAATATGACGGAACTGGAACGCAAGATCAAGGCGAAGATCCCCGGCCCGGACACGGGCATCGAGGTGCGCCATACTATATGCGATATCTGCTCTCCCGGGATGCACTGCGGCATCAATGCCTACATCAAGGATGGCAAGGTGATCAAGATCGAGGGCATCGACGGCCACCCCTCCAACGACGGCCGCCTGTGCACCAAGGGCCTGTCCAACCGCCAGTACATCTACCGGGAGGATCGCCTCCTCACCCCTCTCAAGCGGGTGGGCAAGCGCGGCGAGGGCAAGTTTGAACCCATCACCTGGGACGAGGCTTACGCCGAGATCGCCAAGGGGCTGAATGCCGCCAAGGCAAAGTACGGCGCGGACAGCGTGGCGTTCTACTCCGGCTACTCCAAGTGGTACCGCCAGATGCTCCGCCGCCTGGCCTACGCATTCGGCAGCCCCAACTACGGCTGTGAGTCCAGCGCCTGCTACACCGCCGCCTTTATGGCCTGGAAAGTGGCTGCAGGCGAGCAGGGCGGCCCGGATATGGCCAACAGCGACCTGTTCCTGGGCTGGGCATTCAACCCGTTCTACTCCTCTTACATGGGCGCCCGCCGTGCCATGGCTCTGAAAGAAAAGGGCCTGAAGTTCCTGATCGTGGATACCCGCCGCACCCCGACCAGTGAGAAGCTGGCCGACCTGTTCCTCCAGCCCCGCACGGGCACAGACGGTGCTCTGGCCCACGCCATTGCCAACGTGCTGATCCAGAACGGCTGGATCGACAAGCCCTACATCGACAAATACGTCTATGGCTTTGATGATTACGCCAAGTACGTCAGCCAGTTCAACGAGAGCAACATCGAGCAGCTGACCGATGTACCCTACAGCAAGGTGGTGGAGGCAGCCAAGCTCATCCACGAAAACAAGCGCATCAGCTGCAACGAGTCTTCCGCCCCCTGTGCCACCACCGCAACGGCCTGCAGAACTACCGCGCCGTCATGGCACTGATCGCCATTACCGGCAACTTTGACCGCGAGGGCGGCCAGCTGCTCAGCCCCCACAGCTATATGCACGTTGGCTGCGGCTGGGAAGCCCATGAGCACCAGTACCTGTACGAGACCCGCCCGAAGAACGTCAAGGATCCCGTGGGCGCCCCCGCTTCCCGCTGTGGAACTATTTGGAGGGCGAGATGCAGGCCATGGACATGCCCCGCCAGATCCTGGAGGGCACGCCCTACCCGCTCCGCGCTGTCTTTGCGCTGGGCATGAACGCCCGCATGTTCCCCAACTCCGGCCGGATGTTCAAAGCCCTGGAGAACCTGGACTTCTTTGTGGATACCGACCTGTTCATGACCGATGCCGCCAAGTACGCCGACATCGTGCTGCCCGCCTGCTCCAGCTTTGAGCGCGGCGAGTTCAAACCCTACCCCGGCGGCACGGCCTGGTACACCAGCCCGGTCATCCAGCCCCTGGGCCAGGCCAAGAGCGACACCGACATCGTCACCGAGCTGGCCCGTTACATGGACCTGCCCGATGAGCAGCTGAAAGAGGGCTATGAGTCCTTTGTCCAGAAGTACATTCTGGATGACCTGGGCTTTACCGTGGAGCAGCTCAAGAAAGTGGACCTGCCCATCCCGGTGTGTAAACCCAAGCCCCATGTGGACTATCAGGAGCTGGACAAGGGTTTGAAGACCCCCACCGGCAAGTTTGAGCTCAAGAGCGCCATCATGGAGAACCACCCCGAGTGGGGCCTGGACGCTCTGCCCACCTATAAGGACCCGCTGGACGGTGCTGACCCCGAGAAATATCCGTTCATGTTCACCTCCGGCAGCCGCATCCCCAACGCCATCCACTCCCGCCTGCACGGCGTGCCTGCCAACCGCAGCCTCCGCCCCGTGCCCACCGCGGATATGAACAACGAGGACTGCGAGGCGCTGGGCGTCAAGGACGGCGACCGCGTCACCATTTCCACCCTGCGTGGCAGCGTCACGGTGAACGTGCACCCCACCCACACCGTGCCCGAGGGCCTGGTCAACCTGTACCACGGTTACTCTGAGGCGGATGCCAACAGCCTGCTGGACGAGAACCATCTGGACCCGTACTCGGGCTTCCCGGCTTACCGCTCTACCCGCTGCGCGGTCAAAAAAGGAGGGCTGAGCCCTATGAAGAAATATCTGTTTTTTGATTCGGCCAAGTGCTCGGCCTGCGGTGCCTGCGCCCTGGCCTGCATCGACCAGAACGATGTGGATGTGGCCAGCGGCCAGCAGCCGTTCCGCCACACCTTTACCCTGGAGAACAAACAGGGCGACCTGAGCTTCCACTCCGTGTCCTGTATGCACTGCGCCGACGCGCCCTGCGTGATGGGCTGCCCCTGCGGCTGCCTGACCAAGGACGCCGAGACCGGCTTTACCCTGTACGATACCACCAACTGCATCGGCTGCCACTCCTGCGCCATGGCCTGCCCTTACGGCGTGCCCGGCTTTGGCCCGGACGGCAAGATGCGCAAGTGCGACGCCTGCATCGAGCGCCAGCGCGCCGGGATGCTGCCTGCCTGCGTCAAGGTCTGCCCCACGGGCGCTCTGGTGCTGCTGACCGAAGACGAGTTCAAGGCCCGTCAGGCAGCGGAAAATGAGAAGAAAGCCCGTCTGATGATGGAGAAGCAGTTCGCGCGTTAAAATACTCAGAAAGGAAACTTTAATGATTATTGGACTCCTCGCCGTGGCGGCCGCCGCAACTTGCATGGGCATGCCCACGTTCCAGAAACAGGTCCTGCTGGACGGCCTGCCCATGAACAGCCTGATGGTTTACACGAATGGCATCATCTCTCTGGTCAGCCTGGGCATGGCTCTGCTGAAAAAGCGCAGCCTGAAAGCCACCCCCATCCAGTTTATCCAATCGGTGCTGATGGGTACGGTGGGTATGCTCATCACTGCGGTGCTGCTGAACACCGCCTACCTGTACCTGCCTGTTGGCATGGCCATCATGCTCAACTTCCTGTATCCCTCGGTGGTCTGTATCGTCATGGGCACGGTCTTCAAGCAGGGCTTTACCAAGCTGCAGCTGGGCGCCATCGTCTGTTCCATTGCGGGCATGATCTTCCTGGCCGGCAAGGGCGGTGATGTGAACACCCTGGGCATCGTCTGTGCGCTGGTCTCCGCCTTTACCTATGGCGGCTACCTCATCGCCAACGAGAAAGGCCCCGCCAACGACCTGCCCATTGAGACCAAGCTCTTCTACGTCTCTCTGCCCGGCACGGTGCTGTTTGGCATCCTGGCCCCGCTGACGGGTACCCTGGCAGCGCCTGCCCAGCCCTCCGGCTGGCTGTATGTATTGGCCAGCGGCCTGTTCACGGTAGGCGGCTATTTCCTGATGATGTATGGCATCAGCCTGCTGGGTGCTTCCACCTCGGCGTTCGTCTCCATGCTGGAGCCCATCGTCAGCGTGGCGTTCAGCACCATCTGGTTCGGCGACCCGGTCACCGTGGGTGTGGCCGTGGGCGGCCTGCTGGTGCTGTCCAGTATCCTGCTCATTGCCATTGATGGCAGCAAAAAGGCCAAAGCGGCAGGGGAGTAACCTGTAAAAATCACAGTTTTTGAAAGCGCGGTGCAAAACAAGTTGCACTGCGCTTTTTTTCTGTGCTAAACTGAACCTGTGCGGAAATGCGATCGTTGGAAATGGGAAAATAGCTTTTAAAAGCTTAGAATAGGAAAAAGAAAATTTTATGGCCAATCAATATCGAGTCAAAACCGGCGTCAAGCTGTATACGCAGGTGCTGGAGCAGGTCAAAAGCATGATCGCGCAGGGCGTGTACCAAAAAGGGGACCTGCTCCCCAGCGAGAAAGAGCTCATTGAGATGATGGGGGTCAGCCGCATCACGGTGCGCAAGGCCCTGCAGATCCTCAGCGAGGCAGGTGTCATCGAGACCCGCAAGGGCAAGGGCAGCTTTGTGGCAGTGGATGCCAGTGAGCTGGCCCCCGCCAGCATGGACCTGAAAAAGTACTGTGAATCGTTCGTTCAGGCGACCCGGGCCCGGCTTCTGCTGGAACCCGCCATTGCCCGGCAGGCCGCCCAGACCGCCGACCCCGGAGGAACTGGAACAGCTGCGCAAGAATGTCCACACGGCCCTGCCGATGGATCGTTTCCACGATGTGTTGGTGGAAATGGTGCATAACCCGCTGGTGGCGGACTGGATCCAGCAGAGCCACCGGCTGGAAACGGACCCCACCCTCTCGGCCCTCATCCCGCCGGCCCGGCAGCGGAGCATGTCCCCGCAGCTGGAGGCACAGCACCAGAAAATTTATGAGGCGATCCGGGACCACAAGAGCGAGCACGCCTATTTCTACATGAAAGAGCACCTCGAATTCGTGCTGGAGAGCTATCAGGAATATTTCGCCATGTTTTATTGAGCAGCGTATCAAAAAGGCAGTGCCGCCCGGCACTGCCTTTTTGCGTGCTTATTTCTGGAACGCGTCGTCGGCCTTGAAATGCTTTTCAAACGCCGCAAACACGGCCTCCCGGGCTTCTTTTTCAAAGGCGAGGTAGCGGTCCAGCAGCTCTTCACCCTGAGGGGTCAGGGTGCTGCCCGCCCGTTTGGTGCCGCCTTTCTGGGTGTCCAGCAGGGGGATGCCAAGGTCGGCCTCAGCGCTCTTGAGCAGCCGCCACGCCTTGGAGTAGGAGAGCCCCATCTGGGCGCAGGCGGCCCGCAGGGAGCTGCCCTGCCGCACCAGCATCATAATGGAGACGATGCCCTTGCCGAAATGTGGACTTGTATTATAAATTTGCAGCTTCATCATAACATGCTGCGGGCCCCGGGCCGTGCTTCCCGGGCGTTCCTGCGTCATCAAAACAGAGACACTTCCTTTCGATTTTTCCTGTATTTTCATCTCTTTTCACAAAGATATTATACCATTGTTGTTTCTTTGACACAATGGTTGATTTTTGCGGGGGTTTCCATTATACTCTATAAAGAACATAACAAGCGAGGGTTCGCGCGAAAGGGAGCGTGTTTTTATGAAGCTGATGCGTACGGAGGATGCCATTGGGCAGGTGCTCTGCCACGATATCACCCAGATCATCCCGGGGGTCAAGAAAGGCCCGGTCTTCCAAAAGGCCATATCATTGCCCCGGAGGACGTGCCTGTCCTGCTGAGCGTGGGCAAGGAGCATGTCTACATCTGGGAAAAAGATGACACCCGCTTCCATGAGAACGAGGCCGCGCGGATCCTGTGCGAGATGAGCCGGAACGACTACATGGACGCCAGCGAACCCAGCGAGGGCAAAATTGAGCTGACGGCACAGGTGGACGGCCTGTTCACGCTGGACCGCCAGCGGCTCTACGCCGTGAACAGCCTGGGCGAAATGATGATCGCCACCCGGCACGCCGGCCCCGTGAAAAAGGGCGACAAGCTGGCCGGAATGCGGGTCATCCCGCTGGTCATTGAGAAAGAGAAGATGGCCGAGGCCCGCGAGACGGCGGGCAATACCCCGCTGCTTACCCTGACCCCCTACCGCGCCCTGAAAGTGGGCCTCGTCACCACGGGCAGTGAGGTGTACTATGGCCGCATTCAGGACCAGTTCACCCCGGTCATCAAGGCAAAGCTGGCCGAGTATGGGGCCGAAGTGACCCACCACGTTCTCCTGCCGGATGATCACGCGGCTGTGACCGAGAAGATCAAAGAATTTCTGGCCGATGGCGTGGACATGGTGCTCTGCACCGGCGGCATGAGCGTGGACCCTGACGACAAGACCCCGCTAGCCATCAAAAATGCAGGCGTGAACGTGGTCACTTATGGTGCCCCGGTGCTGCCCGGTGCCATGTTCCTGCTCAGCTATACGGACGATGGCCGCCCGGTCTGCGGCCTGCCCGGCTGTGTGATGTACGCCAAGCGGACGATTTTTGATTTGGTGCTGCCCTACCTGGCAGCTGGTGTGCCGGTGACCAGGGAACAGATCGCCGCTTATGGCGAGGGCGGCCTCTGCCTGAACTGCAAGGTCTGCACCTGGCCCAACTGCGGTTTCGGAAAAGGAGTTTAAACGGAATGGACAATCATTTTACCCATGTGGACGCTGCGGGCAATGCCCGGATGGTGGATGTGGGCGAAAAAGCCGTCACCCACCGCACGGCAGTGGCCGTGGGCCGCGTCACCATGAGCCCGGAGTGCTTTGCGGCCGTGGCCGAGGGCCGCGCCAAAAGGGCGATGTGCTGGGCGTGGCGCAGGTGGCTGGCATCATGGCCACCAAGCGCACCAGCGACCTGATCCCCCTCTGCCACACCCTGCTGCTGACCAAGAGCGCCGTGGAATTCACCCTCCACCCGGAGGAGCACAGCATCGAGGCGGAGTGCACCGTCCGGTGCGAGGGCCAGACCGGCGTGGAGATGGAGGCCCTGACCGGCGTTTCGGTGGCCCTGCTGACGGTCTACGATATGTGCAAGGCCATTGACAAGCGGATGACGCTGGGCGAGATCCATCTGGTGGAAAAGCACGGCGGCAAGAGCGGCGATTTTTATTTTGAGGAGCAAGAGCGTTGAAAGACCATTTCGGGCGGAACATCAATTACCTGCGCCTGTCCATCACCGACCGCTGCAACCTGCGCTGCAAATATTGTATGCCCCACGGGGTGGAGTTCACGCCCCACGAGCAGATCTTGACCTACGAAGAATTCCTGCGCATTGCGCGGGCGGCGGTGCATCTGGGCATTCCCCGCTTCAAGATCACGGGCGGGGAGCCGCTGGTGCGCAAGGGGGTCACGGATTTTATCGCGGCCCTCAAGCGGCTGCCCGGCGTGGAGGAAGTGACCCTGACCACCAACGGTGTCCGGCTGGCGGAGCTGGTCCCGGCGCTGAAAGCCGCGGGCGTGGACGGCGTGAACATCAGCCTGGACGCCGCCGACCCGGAAACGTTCCAAGCCATCACGGGCTTTGACCAGCTCGGGAACGTGCTGGCCGGGCTGGACGCCAGTCTGGCGGCGGGGCTCCACACCAAAATCAACTTTGTGCTGATGGCGGGCTGCGAGGGCCGGGTGCTCCCGGTGGCAAAGCTGGCCCAGAGCCGCCCGGTGGATGTGCGGTTCATCGAGGTCATGCCCATCGGCGCGGGGGCGGCGAGCCGCGGTCTTTCCCCGGCGGAGGCCCGCAAACTGCTGCTGGCCCAGTGGCCCGACCTGCACCCGGTGGACGAGCACCGGGGCAACGGCCCGGCCCACTACGACGCCAGCGCCCGGCTGCTGGGCCGCATCGGCTGGAGCGAGGCCGTGAGCCACGCGTTCTGCGCCAGCTGCAACCGGGCGCGGGTGACCAGCACCGGCCTGCTCAAGCCCTGCCTGTGCTACGGCGAGGGCACCGATCTGCGGGCCCTGCTCCGCGGCGGGGCCGGTGACGCGGCGCTGGAACAGGCCATGGCGGCCACCATCTACGAAAAGCCCCGGTCCCACTGCTTTGGCAGGGGCCCGATCACGGAACAGCACGTCATGGCGGCCATTGGCGGCTGAAAATAGAAAAACATCGAGGATTTTATACTTATGGGAATCATCCAAGCAATTTGCATTTCCGAAGTCCGGGGCGTGCAGAAGCACGCCATCCCGGAAGCCGACCTGACCCCGGAGTGGGGTATTGTGGGCGATGCCCACGGCGGCAGCTGGCACCGGCAGGTCAGCCTGCTGGGGCTGGAAAAATAGAAGCGTTCCGCGCCAAGGGGGCCGATGTGGCTTATGGCGCGTTTGGTGAAAATCTGGTGGTGGACGGGTTCGATTTCCGCACCCTGCCCGTGGGCAGCCTGCTGGCGGTGGGCGATGTCCTGCTCCAGATGACCCAGATCGGCAAGGAGTGCCACAACCACTGCGCCATCTACAAGGCCGTGGGCGACTGCATCATGCCCCGGGAGGGCGTGTTTGCCAAGGTGCTCCACGGCGGCCACATCAAGGTGGGCGACGAGATGAAGCTCATCCCCGCGCCGAGCCCCTGCCCTGGCAGGCAGCGGTCATCACCCTGAGCGATAAGGGCGCCCGGGGCGAGCGGGAGGACAAGAGCGGCCCCGCCATCGTCCAGCGGCTGGAAGCCGAGGGCTATGAGGTGGTGGAGCAGATCCTGCTGGCGGACGACGCCGCGGCCCTGAAGACCACCCTGACGCGCCTGGCCGACCAGCGCCAGCTCGATTTGATCCTGACCACCGGCGGCACCGGCTTTGGTCCCCGGGATGTGACCCCCGAGGCTACCATGGCCGTGGCCACCCGCCTGGCCCCGGCATTGCCGAGGCCATCCGGGCTGCTTCGCTGGCCATCCCCCCCGCGCGATGCTCTCCCGCGCGGTGTCGGTCATCCGGGGAAGACGCTGATCGTCAACCTGCCCGGCAGCCCGAAAGCAGTACGCGAAAGCATGGATGTGTTTCTGCCGCAGATGCCCCACGCGCTGGGGCTCCTGCGCGGAGAAGTGCGCGACTGCGCGCGCTGATCGATGCCTTTACATTTTCTGGAGGTTTGGAACAACATGAAACGTCGTGCCCTGATCCTGGGCTCTCTGGCCCTGTCCGCTTCCCTGCTGCTGAGTGCCTGCGGCGGCTCCGCTGCTTCCTCTCAGGCCGCTTCCGCCTCTTCCGAGGCCGTGGCTTCCTCTGCCGCTGCTTCTTCCGAGGCTTCCGGCGAGAGCGTCCAGCTGACCGTCTTTGCCGCTGCTTCCCTGACGGAGACCCTGAACGAGATCGCCGAGCAGTACAAGACCGTGGCCCCCAACGTGGAGCTGGTCTTCAACTTTGATTCCTCCGGCACCCTGAAGACCCAGATCGAGGAGGGCGCGGACTGCGATCTGTTCCTCTCTGCCGCTCAGAAGCAGATGAACGCCCTGCAGGATGAGGATCTCATCAACACCGGCACCCGCGTTGATCTGCTGGAGAACAAGGTCGTTCTGGCGGTTCCCGAGGGAAACCCCGCCGACATCCAGAGCTTTGAGGACATCGGCACCGATCAGTGCAAGCGGATCGCTCTGGGCAACGAGGATGTGCCCGTGGGCAGCTACTCTGTTGAGATCCTGACCAACCTGGGCATCCTGGACGAGCTGGAGAGCGGCAACAAGATCACCTATGGCTCCAACGTCAAGGAAGTTACCACCCAGGTCAAGGAAGCTGCTGCAGACTGCGGCATCGTCTACGCGACCGACGCGTTCTCTGCCGGTCTGGAAACGGTGGACCAGGCTACCGCTGAGGAGTGCGGCCCGGTCATCTACCCGCTGCGCTGACCGCTTCCACCGAGCACGCCGATGAGGCACAGGCTTTCCTGGACTACCTCACCACCGACGATGCCGCGGCCATCTTTGCGAGTGTTGGCTTTGCCATGGTGAAATAATGGACTGGTATCCGCTTTATAACTCGCTGCGCATTGCGGCCATTGCCTGCGTGGCAGTGTTCTTTACGGGCATTTTTGCCGCGTACTATGTAGCCAAACTGCCCCGGCTGGTCAAGGGCCTGCTGGACGTGGTGCTCACCCTGCCCATGGTGCTGCCGCCCACGGTCGTGGGGTACTTCCTGCTGCTGCTTTTCGGTGTCAAACGGCCATTTGGCATTTTCCTTGCCCGGTTTGGCATCAAGGTGCCCATGACCTGGTGGTCGGCGGTGTTTGCAGCGGCGGTGGTGTCGTTCCCGCTGATGTACCGCACGGCCCGCGGCGCGTTTGAGGCCTTTGACGAGGACCTGGCCGACGCTGGCCGGACGCTGGGCCTCTCCAATCCCTACATTTTCTGGCGGGTGCGGATGCCCGTCTGCCGCCAGGGCATTCTGGCCGGTACGGTGCTCACCTTTGCCCGCGCGCTGGGGGAGTACGGTGCCACCAGCATGCTCATCGGCTATACCCCCGGCAAGACGGCCACCATCTCCACCACGGTCTACCAGCTCTGGCGCACCAACGACGAGGCCGGGGCCTTGACCTGGGTGATGATCAACATGGCGATCTCGGCGGTGGTGCTGCTGGCCGTGAACATGCTGGAACAGAAGCAGAAAGGGAAAACGCGATGAGTCTTTTGGTGGATATTGAAAAGGACTATGGCGGGTTCCATCTCTGCTCCCGGTTTGAGACCAATGGCGGCATTACCGGCCTGCTGGGCGCTTCCGGCTGCGGCAAAAAGCCAGACGCTGCGCTGCATTGCGGGCGTCCAGACACCGGATCAAGGCCGCATCGTGCTGGACGGCGTGACCCTCTACGACAGCGAGCAGCACATCAACCTCACCCCGCAGCAGCGGGGCGTGGGGTATCTGTTCCAGAGCTACGCGCTCTTCCCGAACATGACGGTGCGGGCCAACATTTTAACGGGCCTGCGCCGGGAGAAAGACGCCGCCAAAAAGCAGGCCGCCTTTGAGCACGCCATCCATCTGCTCAAGCTGGAGGGGCTGGAAGACCGCCGCCCGGCCCAGCTTTCGGGCGGGCAGGCCCAGCGCGTGGCGCTGGCCCGGATGCTGGTCTCCCGGCCCAAGGCCCTGCTGCTGGACGAGCCGTTCTCGGCCATCGACAGCCACCTGCGGGATCAGCTGCAGGTGGACCTGCTGGCCCTGCTGGCGGATTTCCCCGGCGATGTGGTCATTGTGACCCACAGCCGGGACGAAGCCTACCACATGTGCGGGCAGATCGCCGTGATGGACGCCGGGCGGGTGCTGGCCCACGGCCCCACCAAGCAGGTGTTTGCTGACCCCCGCACCGTGCAGGGCGGCCGCCTGACGGGCTGCAAGAACATCTTCCCGGCCCGCAAGGTGGATGACCCACCATCTTTGTGCCGGACTGGGGCGTCGATCTCCACCCGGCCCGGATGGTCGAGGACGGACTGGTGGCCATGGGCGTCCGCGCCCATTCCTTCCCGCCCGGAAGAGGCGCGGAACCCGCTTGCCGTCCACTGCGTGGGCAAGATGGAAGAGCCCTTTGAGTGGATCATCCGGATGCGCGCCGAGGGTCAGACCGCCGGAAGCCCGGATCTCTGGTGGCGTGTCTCGAAAGAGATCGTCCCCGAAACCATGCCCACCCGGTTGGGCGTGGCCCCGGAACAGGTGCTTTTGTTCTACGAATAAGACGAATTTTCAACAGGATTCCAATTTGTTGTGAGAGGAGCCGTCAACATGCCGCAGAAAAAGCGGGGCCAGATCCCGGTGGAAGAGGCCGTGGCGCGGATTTTGAACGCGCTGGATGTGCCAGAGAAAACCGAGGAGACCCCGCTGCTGCAGGCGTTGGGCCGGGTGGCGGCGGGGATGTCTGTGCCCGGGTGGCACAGCCCCTTTTGACCGCTCGGCACTGGACGGCTATGCCCTGCGGGCGGCGGACATTGCCGCCGCCGGCCCGGAAACGCCCGTTACCCTGCCCGTCAGCCGGTATCTCTGTGCCGGCAGCGACCCCGGCGGGCCGCTGGCCCCGGGCACGGCTGCCCGCATCATGACGGGGCCCCGGTCCCCGCCGGAGCGGACTGCGTGCTGCGGCAGGAGGATACCGAGAGCGATGGCCAGACCGTGACGTTCCATGCTCCTGTGGAAGCCCGGGCCAACATCTGCTTTGCGGGTGAGGACATCACCCCGGGGAAATGCCTGGTCCCGGCGGGCACCCGGCTGGACGAAGTCTCCCTCGGTCTGCTGGCCGGGCAGGGCGTGCAGACAGTGACCGTTTACGCCAAGCCCCGCGCGGCCCTCATGCCCACGGGAGACGAGCTCTGCAGCCCGGAAACCCCGCGCCGCCCCGGCAAGATCTACGATTCCAACGGCCCCATGCTGGCGGCCCGGATGCTCCGCCTCGGTGCCGAGCCCACCCTGCTGGCGGCAGGCCCGGATGACCCCGCCGCGCTGGCCGGAAAGCTGGCCCGGCTGCTGACGGAGTACCCGCTGGTCATCACCACGGGCGGCGTGTCCGTCGGCGACCGGGACTATCTGCCCCAGGCCGCCGAAGAGGCCGGTGCAAAGCTGCTGTTTTACGGCATCGACGCAAAGCCCGGCACCCCGGCGCTGGCGGCGGGGAAAGACGGGCATGTCCTGCTCTGCCTCTCCGGCAACCCCTTTGCCAGTTTTGCGACGTTTGAGCTGCTGGCCCGGCCCGCACTGGCCAAATTGCAGGGGGCTGACCCTGCCCCCGTACGGGTAAGAGCCGCCCTTGCCAATGGCTTTGGCAAGCCGTCGCCCCTGCGCCGCTTTGTGCGGGCCACGCTGATGGGTGGTGTGGTCACGCTGCCCAAGGGTGGGCACTTCTCGGGCGGCATCGGGGCGCTGGCGGGCTGCAACTGCCTGGTGGATGTCCCGGCGGGCAGCCGGGCCCTGAATGCCGGAGACGAAGTGGAGGTGATCCTGCTGTGAGCGCGCGAAAGCCCTTTGTAGCTGCCATCAGCGGCATCAAGAACAGCGGCAAGACCACGTTCCTGGAGCATCTGGTGCCCGTTCTGCGGGCGCGGGGCTGCGGGTGGCCGTCATCAAGCACGACGGGCATGATTTTACCCCGGACGTGCCCGGCACCGACAGCTTCCGGATGCGGCAGGCCGGGGCCGACGGCGTGGCCGTCTACAGCGGCCATCAGTGGATGGTGGTCCGCCCCCAGCCCGGCAGTCTGGAAGCTCTTATCGGGCAGTTTGCTGACTGCGACCTCGTTTTGCTGGAGGGACAGAAAGCGTCGCCCTACCCCAAGATCGAGCTGGTGCGGGGCGCGGTGAGCCATGAGAGCGTCTGTGCCCCGGAGACCCTGCTGGCCCTTGCCACGGATACCCCGGCAAGGGTGGACGGCGTGGAGACCATCGGGCTGGAAGACTACGCCCGGGCGGCGGGGATCCTGCTGCACGCAATGCGGCGGTGACCCATACGGAACAAAAAATCCCCCTTTGCAGCGGTGAAACTGCAAAGGGGGATTTCTGCGTGTGTGTGGGAAATTGCGGTCAGGGCTGCAGCTGCGCGTCCAGCCAGTGGGCAATGTCAGCCATGACCTCCTGCCGGTTGAGCTCCATCAGCAGTTCGTGGCGCGCGCCGGGGTAGAGCTTCTTCTGGATGTTCTGTACCCCGGCAGCTTTCAGGCTGTCGATGGCGCGCTGGACGCCTTTGCCCTGTTCGCCCACCGGGTCGGCGTCGCCGGCCAGGAAAAGCAGGGGCAGGTCTTTTGGCATCCGGGCCAGAACCGCTGGGTCGTACAGCCGCAGGATGCCGGTGAACATGCTGTAGTAGGCGTTCAGGGTGAACGTGAACATGCAGCGCTCATCGGCGCGGTACTTGTCCACCTCGGCGGCGTCGCGGTTGAGCCAGTCCTGCGGGGTGCGGCCCTCCAAACCTTTGTTGTACCCGGTGAACGAGAGGCTGGCCACCAGTTTGCTGCGGTGCTGCCAGCCGAAGAAGACGGCCAGCACCCGGCAGATGGTTTTGCCAGCTGCACCAGGGCTTTGGGCTGGAAACCGGTGCCCATGATGATGGCACCGGAGAGCTCACTGCCCCACTCGCACAGGTACTGCCGGGCGTAGAACGAGCCCATGCTGTGCCCCAGCAGGAAATAGGGCACATCCGGGTAGAGTGTTTTCGTCAGCACGGTCATGGCGTGCAGGTCGGCCAGCACGGCGCGGTTGCCGTCCGGCTCGGCAAAGTAGCCGTAGTCGGCTTTGGTGCGGATGGAGCCGCCGTGGCCCAAATGGTCGTGGCCGGTAACAAGGATGCCCCGCCCGGCCAGATATTCCGCCAGCGGCTTGTAGCGGTCAATGAATTCCACCATGCCGTGGGACAGCTGGACGATGGCCCGCACCTGCCCGTCCGGGACACAGCGCGCATGGGCATGTTCAAGCAGTATGCCGAGCAGCTGGTGGCAGAGGGCAAAGCCTACTACTGCTTCTGCACCGAGGAGCGGCTGGAGGCTCTGCACGCCGAGCAGCGCGCTGCCGGTGAGATGACCCACTACGACGGCTGCTGCCGCGAACTGCCCAAGGAGGAAGTGGAAAAGCGCCTTGCCGCAGGCGAGCCTTACGTCATCCGCCAGAAGATCCCCCGTGAGGGCGTGACCGGCTTTGACGATGTGGTGTACGGCCACATCGAGGTGAACAACAGCGAGATGGACGACCAGATCCTCATTAAGACCGATGGAATGCCCACCTACAACTTTGCCAACGTGGTGGACGACCACCTGATGGGCATTACCCACGTTATCCGCGGCAGCGAGTATCTGTCCTCCACCCCCAAGTATAACCTGCTGTATCAGGCCTTTGGCTGGGAGATCCCCACCTATATCCACTGCCCGCCCGTCATGAAGGACGCCCAGAACAAGCTGTCCAAGCGCAACGGCGACGCCAGCTATCAGGATCTGGTGGCAAAGGGCTACCTGACCGAGGCCGTGCTGAACTATATCTGCCTGCTGGGCTGGAGCCCCAAGGGCGAGTATGCCGAGCAGGAGATCTTCTCCCTGCCCGAGCTGGTCAAGGTCTGGTCTCCGGAGGGCATCTCCAAGTCCTCCCGCCATCTTTGACCCCCTCAAGCTGCGGGCCATCAACGCGGAGTATATCCGCCGCCTGAGCCCCGAGGAGTTCCAGAAAAAGGCCGAGCCGTGGATCGACAGCGCCGTGCACAGCGCCATCGACAAAAAGCTGCTGTGCGCAAACCTGCAGCCCCGCTGCGAGGTGTTGGGCGAGATCCCCGAGCAGCTGGATTTCTTTGATGCCATGCCGGAGTATGATGTGAGCCTGTACGCCAACAAAAAGCAGAAGACCACCCCGGAGACTGCAAAAGAAGC